>Ga0209355_1000119_pt1 | contig 45704 bp, 45 predicted proteins | sample LauGreSBDMM110SN_3_FD_187563 | JGI IMG/M metagenome (GOLD analysis project Ga0209355, IMG submission 187563) | Freshwater lake microbial communities from Lake Michigan, USA - Sp13.BD.MM110.SN (SPAdes) (version 2) | ecosystem: Environmental > Aquatic > Freshwater > Lake | place: Lake Michigan... | reverse complement strand
CCGTTGGAAAAATGTTATCTGCTGAGGCAGTTTTTGGAACGGTAGAAGCAGTTAAAACAGTGAGTGATTTATTTATACCAGTCGCAGGAACAATTAGTGAAATTAATCCAGCTTTAGCAGGACAGCCCGAGCTAGTCAACACAGATCCTTATGGCGCAGGATGGATGGTTAAAGTAACGATGGTGAATCCAGCCGATGTTGCGCAACTTTTGACTAGTGAAGCTTATAGCCAATTGGTGCATTAATCTGATCATGATACATTCAACTAAAACTTTATTCTGGGTCATTGCCGAATGTGTACTTGTATTTGTATTATTAAGTTTACCTGGTGATGAATTCTCTGATCATACAAGTTGGATTTCGAAAATTATGGCCCTCCCCTATGCGGATAAAGTAGTGCATATGGGGCTTTTTGGGAGTTTGGCCTTATCTCTATTTTTCCATTTCGAAATGTTGCCCGATACAAGATATAAAACTACGCGGGCAAAAGCCATTGCCTTAATTATTTGTATTCTGTATGGTATTGGTATGGAATACTATCAAAAATACTATGTTCCTAGTAGGGGCTTTGATGTATTAGATATGTTGGCTGACGCTATTGGTGCATTATGTGCCTTACCTTTGTTTGAGTTAGTTGGAAAGAAACTTTTTAAATAATCTATAATAATTACATGTAAGAATGGGGATTGAAAAAGACATACAACAATCTTGTTTCAGAAATGAATTTCAAAAAATGGGCATTAATATCATTTATACGGCTAATTGGTTAAATGAAAAAATTGCACATATTTTAGCGAATGAAGAAATCACCCAACAACAATATAATATTTTAAGAATTTTGCGCGGAAGTGAGTGTCCATTAAGCACCCTCAAAATAAGAGAACGCATGTTGGATAAAATGAGTGATACCAGCCGGATTGTAGATCGCTTAATTGCCAAAGGTTTAGTTGAAAAAACGGCATGTTTAAAAGACAAAAGATTGGTGGATATCATCATTTCCAAAAAGGGATTGGTATTGGTAGATAAATTAGACCAATTTAACAATCAGATTGATGCGGTTTTAAAGGGCGTTGATGAAAAAGAGGCGCAAACCATCAATCAACTATTAGATAAAATAAGAGCTACGTCGGAATCTAAAATATAAAAAAATAATTTACATGCGAATTTTACTAAGTATCCTATTTATAGGATTTTTTCTTTTTACCAATGGGCAGCCAAAAATTTCAGATAAAAATGTTTTTGAATTTAGGGGCGTATGGGTTGCTACTGTTGAAAATATAGATTGGCCAAGTAAAAGAGGGCTTAGCAATGAAGATCAAAAAAGAGAGTTTATTGCTATATTAAATATGCATAAAAAAAATGGCATGAATGCGATTGTGATGCAGGTGCGACCATCGGGCGATGCCATGTACCCTTCCAGTTTGGAGCCATGGAGTGAATACCTCATGGGTAAGCAGGGTTTACCACCGAGTCCCTTTTATGATCCATTGGCATTTATGATTGAAGAAACGCATAACCGTGGCATGGAATTTCATGCATGGATTAATCCCTATCGTGCGGTATTTAATGTCAACAGATCAAGTATAGCGCCAAGCCATATTACAAAAATTCATCCAGAATGGTTTTTAGAATATGGTGATAAAAAATACTTTAACCCAGGATTACCTGAGGTTTGGGAACATACCAATCGGGTGGTACGTGACTTGGTATCAAGATATGATATTGATGCAGTGCATATGGATGACTATTTTTATCCATATCGTATTGCAGGAAAAGAATTCCCTGACCAAGCAACCTATATAACCAATAAACGAGGATTAAATAAGGAGGATTGGAGACGAAGTAATTGTGATACCATTATTAAACAATTAAATACCACCATACGCAGCGCTAATCCATCCGTGCAATTTGGCATCAGCCCATTTGGTGTTTGGAGAAACAAATCAGTTGATCCAAAAGGTAGCAATACCAAAGCAGGACAAACCAATTACGATGATTTATATGCCGATATATTATTATGGTTAGAAAAAGGATGGATTGATTATGTGACACCACAAATATATTGGGAACACGGACATCCATTGGCCGACTATGATGAAATTATTAATTGGTGGGATAAAAATAGTTATGGTAAAAACTTATATATAGGTCACGGCATCTACCGGGCAGGAAGTAACGCAGGTTGGAAAGATAAAAATGAAATTCCTTATCAAATTAATCGTGTACGTACACTTCCCAACACCAATGGCTCTATTTACTTTAGCAGTAAAAGCTTTAACTCCAACGCCAATGGCTGGAATGATAGTTTACAACAACACTATTATCAAAAGCCAGCATTACTGCCTACCATGCCTTGGCTAGTGCAATACCAAATGACCACACCTATAGTTGAAAAAAAATCAGACAATGAATATCGTATTTCCAATTCACAAAAAACCGGTGTGAAACAATATGCAATTTTGAAAAAGATGGATGACAGCTATACCGTGGAAACAATTATTAACGCCCCAACACAAAACCTTAATTTAAACGAACTGGGTATTGTGAAAAATAACAAATACAAGTATTGGCTGGTTGCAGTTGGTAAACAAAATCAATTAAGTAAATTAGTAGCACTGCCTTAGTTAATTAGGATGCGCTACAGATAAATATTTAATTACTGGATGTATACATCCGACAACAAAACTATTCAAGTTAAATCGTAAACTTTACTACTAATCGTACACTCTTTTTAAGAGCGACTGCTCATTGGCTTTAATGATTAATGGTACATGTTCTACCACCGTCATATCATTATCCAAACCAAATGCTTTTTGATCACTTTGCGCTAATTGTTTAATATTAAAATACACATCCATAATAAAATCCTCCTTAAAGCTTAACTCGTTTTCAATAGAGAAAAAGCTTTCGATAATTACATAAGTAATATCGGTATGGAAATCCTTACTCTTCAATGATTCGTATTTACTATAAATACCTAACTCTTGAGATTCATTTAATTCCTGCATTACTTTTTTAAAGCACAAATTAACTCGGGGCTGAATCCTGAATCCTAATTTGAAATCAACACGCATTACTTTGTCATCCACTAATTCACGGATGGAATATTCCATACCGTAAGGGGAATCGGTTCGGTCAATATGCAAGAACCAATAAATATCTGCACGTTTTGGTTTGCGATTTAATATAGAATCAATAATACGATGTTCAATTTCACGATAATTATTAGCCTTGGTTAAATACACTAAGTGCGTTGCATATTTAGGCATATCCTTATCCGCACTCAATTCCGCTAATGGCTCTAAGTAATCTTTCAACTTTACAAAATCCAAATAACGATTGGTGATTTTTCTTGCACGATGCCAAATCATCATAACAAAAATAATACTGAATGAAAAACCTAAAGTGATATAAGCATGTTTAATTTTAATAACATTTGCTAAAAAAAAGGAGATTTCAACTGTACTAAAAACCAAGATAACGAAAGCGACAAGCGGTTGACTCCATCTTCTAACATTCAATAAATAAAAATTTATCAAAACCGTAGTCATCATCATAGTTAATATAACCGAAAAGCCATAAGCGTTCAGCATACTTTCACTATCTCTAAAAAAGAATAACATCGAAACACATCCAAACCATAACAATAAATTAAAACTTGGAATATAAATTTGTCCTTTTTGATCGGTCGGAAACTTTACAGTCACCCTTGGCCAAAAATTCATGCTGATCGCTTCATTAATTAAAGCAAAAGAGCCACTAATTAAAGCTTGACTCGCAATAATCGTAGCAAAAGTGGCAATACCAATACCAATTAATAAAAACCAATGTGGCATTAATTCATAAAAAGGATTCATTTCGCCAATCGTATGACCCATATGTTGCATTAACCAAACCCCTTGACCCATATAACTAAATACCAAAGCAATTTTTACAAAAATCCAACTTATTTGAATATTGATACGCCCACAATGACCTAAATCACTATATAATGCCTCAGCCCCTGTGGTACACAAAAATACAGCGCCCAACAACCAAAAACCTTGCGGATAATTTGCAAGTAAGTCATAAGCATAATAAGGATTCAGTGATTTTAAGATGGCTATATTTCCCAAAACAGGAATAAGACCAAGAATCAAAATCATCGAAAACCAAACCAACATGATTGGTCCAAAAGCAAAGCCTACAATTTTAGTACCGAAACGTTGAAAGAAAAACAAAAGTGAGATAATAGCAAAAACAATTCCTACCGTCAAATTGTTACCCGGTACAAAAACAGTTTCAAGTCCTTTTACATCTTTTAAAGCTTCAATAGCAGATGAAACAGAAAGTGGCGGCGTTATCATACCCTCTGCTAATAATAACGCAGCACCAAATATGGCAGGAATATAAATCCATTTAACATAACGACGTATAAGTGCAAACAATGAAAAGATTCCACCCTCACCCCTGTTGTCCGCGCGAAGGGTTAACAATACATATTTAAAAGTAGTTTGTAAAGTCAGTGTCCAAAAAACACAAGATATAGCACCATATACTAACTGCTCAGTAATAATTTTATTATGAACGATGGTTTTAAATACATACAAGGGGGAGGTTCCAATATCGCCGTATATAATTCCTAAAGTAACTATTAAACCTGCTACGGAGAGTTTGTGGGCATGCCCATTATTTGTATGTGCCATGAATCAAAGTAAATTGAGAACAAAGTTCATTAAAATTAAACATACAAACCATCAAACTGGGTAAGTATTTTGAAAATACCCCCATTTATTTTTACTAAGGCTTGTAAGTACCCCATTTTTCGGCCACTGCCTGAAACCTAAAATCAAAAATGCCTTTTAACTGCTTTTTGACCAAAATAACTTGCGCAATGTCTCCCAAAAAACCCAATGGAATTTTATAGTGTACAATATCTTCCATTTTTACACCCCCTGGAACGGAGGTAAAGTGATGCTGATGGTGCCACATCGTATAAGGACCAAAGCGTTGCTCATCGACAAAATAGGCGCCTTCCTGCACATGGGTAATTTCAGTCATCCAGTATAATGGGATTCCTAAAATAGGTTTTACCGTGTATTCAATGATTTGACCCGGGTACATTTTAGAACCATGGTGTTTGCTGATAATGTTAAACCCCATTTTTGCAGGGGTGATTTTGGCTAAATTAGCGGGGCTACTAAAAAAATCCCAGGCTTCTGCTAATGAAATCGGAATAAACTGCTCGGTGTGTATAGAATATACTTTTGACATAAAAGTATAACAAAGCAAAAAGGTTTTTGTTGCAATAATTCCCCTTAAAGCCATTAATTTTATCCTATGATTAGTAAAGCCGAGCAACAAAAAGCATTTGAAGAAGTTTATAGCGCATTGAATGCTGAACAAAAGTTGGCGGTGGATACGATTGACGGACCTGTGATGGTCATTGCAGGACCTGGCACAGGTAAAACGCAAATTTTAGGCGCGCGCATTGGAAAAATTTTAATTGAAACGGACACCGCACCTGAAAATATTTTGTGTTTGACTTATACAGATGCGGGCGCCATTGCCATGCGCAAAAGATTAGTGGGATTTATTGGTGCGAGTGCTTATAAAGTAAATATTTCTACTTTCCATTCCTTTTGTAATGATATCATACAGGACAATCTTTCTTTATTTGATAAGCCGAGTTTGGATCCAATTTCAGAATTAGAAAAAATTGAGTTACTTAAAAAGCTGATTGATAAATTTGATAAAAACAACCCATTAAAAAGATACCGCGGAGATGTTTATTATGAAATGAGCAACCTAAGCAGGTTGTTTAGTACTATGAAAAAAGAAGGCTGGAGTAGTGCTTATTTAGTACAACAAATTGATCGCTATATTACCGATATTCCTACAAGAGATGAATTTGTATATAAGAAAAAGTATAAGCAATTTGAGGCGGGTGCTTTGAAACAAGGATTGGTAGATGCGGCCATAGAGAAGATGGAAAAATTAAAAGCTGCCGTGAACGCTTTTGATGTTTACCAACAACTCATGAAAGACCATAGCAGGTATGACTTTGACGATATGATCAATTGGGTGATAACTGCTTTTAAGGAAAATAAAAATTTCCTAGTGCAGTACCAGGAGAAATATTTATACATTTTAGTGGATGAATACCAAGATACCAGTGGTACACAAAATCAACTCATCGAATTATTGGTTAATTTTTGGGAGCAGCCCAATTTATTTGTGGTGGGCGATGACGACCAAAGTATTTTCAGATTCCAAGGCGCCAATGTTGAAAATATGATGCATGCGCAAAAGCAATACGAGCATGACATTGTAACCATTGTATTAGAAAACAACTACCGCAGCACCCAGCCTATTTTAGACGCATCCACTTTGCTCATCAATAACAACCAGGAAAGATTGGTGAATAAAATGGAGGGGCTATCTAAAAATTTAAAAGCAGCACTTCCCGTTAATCAAGCAATAAAAAATCCACCCCACATTTATTGCTACAATGATCCGCAGGAAGAAATGATTTCCATTGCAGAGCAAATCAATCAATTAGTTATCCAAGGTACCGAACCAAAGGATATTGCAGTATTGTATAAGGAAAATAAATATGGCGAAGAAATTACCCATTTCTTAAAACAAAAAAGCATTCCATTATATAGCAAGCGAACTGCTAATTTATTTGACCAGGTATTGATTCAACAAATCATAAAAATATTAGACTATATCGCTTGTGAGTTGGACCAACCCAATGAAGGGGCTAATATTTTATTTGAAATTTTACATTTTAAATGGTGGGGTATCTCGCCAATTACTATTGCTACCTTAACGGTGGAGGCAAATCAATTAAAATACAACAATTCAAATAACAGTTTCAGAAAAGTATTGGTAGATAAAACCAAGGACGCCCAAGCGAGCTTATTTAACGAAGGGGGTATTACTGAAGTAGCAAAGGCAATGCAGGTTTTAGAAGATTTAATTGGCAAGGTAGCCAATGTAACTTTATTGAATTTAGTAGAGCAAATTTTGCAAAACACAGGTATCATTCAAAATGTTTTAACTGGAAAGGAAAAGGGCTTTGAGTTAGATATGGTCAGTCATTTTTTTGATTTTATAAAAGAGGAAACCCATCGCCACCCTAGCCTCAACTTAACGGCCCTTGTGGACATGTTAAAACTAATGCGCAGGGAAGATATCCGACTACCACTCCCAATTACCACAGGTAACGAATCGGGTGTGAATTTATTAACGACACATGGCAGTAAGGGATTAGAATTTAAATATGTTTTTTTAGCAGGCACCAATGCCCACTATTGGGAAAAAAAGCGGAGTACCGCTACTGCAGGTTATTCCTTGCCAGATACGGTGATTAATAGTTTGGAGCATGCCGATGATAAAGAGGAATTGAGAAGACTATTTTATGTGGCCATCACAAGAGCAAAACAATTTTTAAATATTTCCTATAGTCAATATAAGGGGGACGGTAAGGAAGCAGAACCAAGTCAATTTATCATTGAATTATTGGAAGGTAAGGAGGCAGCGATTGAAAAAATGGAACTAGATCCAATAGTAAAAACAAACTACAAGTTACTGCGATTACAATCTGCTCCGATGCCTGAAATTCAACAAATGGAAGCAGATTTCATCCAACCAAAATTGGAAAAATTTGCCATGAATGTTACTGCATTAAATAATTATTTAAAATGCCCATTACATTTTTACTATAATAGTTTGATTAGGGTGCCTTCAGGAAAATCCGAAGCCACTACTTTTGGTTCAGCGATTCATGATGCATTAAATAAGTTTTTCAAAAAAATGCAGGATTCGGCACAAAGCGAATTTCCTGATATGCAAACAATGGTGCAGGACTTTAATTACTATATGCATCGTCATCGCGAAGCATTTACTGCACAGGAATTCAAAGATAAGATGGAACTGGGCGAAACTGTCTTGATCAAATATTACGAAAGATATATTAAGGAATGGAATAAAGTGGTCACCACCGAATACCGCATTAACAATGTAGTTGTAAATGATATTCCATTGAAAGGCGCCATTGATAAAGTTGAATTTAATGGCAAGCAAGTTGTAGTGGTGGACTATAAAACGGGCAATATTGAAAATGCACGCGAAAAACTAAAAGGCCCCAATGATAAAAATCCAAATGGGGGTGATTATTGGAGACAGGCTGTTTTTTATAAAATATTATTGAATCACCATCCAAAAAATTGGGAAGTGGTGTCGGCTGAATTTGATTTTGTAGAACCCAACAAAAAAAAGGAATTCGAAAAAATAGCAGTCAACATTACCGACGCAGACATTACCACCGTAACGCAACAAGTAAAACAAGTTTGGGAAAAAATTCAACAAAAGGATTTTTATACCGGCTGCGGAAAAGAGGATTGTCACTGGTGTAATTTTGTTAAAACAAATGAGTTGGCCGTGGCTTTACATGAAATGAAATCCGAGGAAGAAGCAGCAGAAGGATAAATAAAATACCACCTAAATTGTACGAGATTGGTGTAACCTACCCGATTATCAATTAAGTTTGCAGTAAATGAGGAAATACGCAATAATAACAACTTGGCTCATTGGCTTTTTTGCTGTGGTAACCAGCATGCAAATGCAAGGCTGTGCCAATATTGTTCCGCCGAGTGGCGGTCCTAGAGATAGCTTGCCTCCTTATTTAGTGGCCGCAAAACCAAAGGATTCTAGTTTAAATATACAACCCAAGGAAATTGTCATTGCATTCAATGAATATATTACTACTGAATCCATACAGGAAAACTTAATTATTTCTCCAGGTATTAAAACCACCCCATTAATTGATGCTCGATTAAACATGTTGCGCATCCGGATCAATGACACCTTAGATAAAAATACGACCTATAGTGTGAAATTCGGGAACGCGATAAAAGATGTGAATGAAGGAAATATTTTAAAAAACTTTACTTATGTTTTTAGTACAGGAAATTATTTGGATTCAGGAAGATTATCAGGGAATGTAAGAATAGCCGAAACGGGCAGTATTGATAGCACGCTTATCGTTGTATTACATCCAACCAATAAAGATTCTGCCATCTACAAGGATAAGCCTTTGTATTATTCCAAAGTAGATGCAAAAGGAAAATTTGAATTTACTTTTTTACCCGCTGCTGCTTTTTCTGTTTTTGTATTGCCTAACGATTATAATAAAAGGTACGACGATAGTACCAAGCTATTTGGATTTTTAAATACACCCCTTCAAATAACTGCGCAAACTGATTCGCAACAATTGTATGTTTTTCAAGCCCATCAAAAAGTAGAAAAGAAAAAAGCAAGTACCACCGCAAATAATAAAAATGTAAAAAAAGTACCTGCCGTATTAAAGTATATGAAAAGTATCGAAGGTAACGAGCAGGACTTGTTAACTGATCTAACTTTAACTTTTGAAACACCTGTGCAATTCAATGATAGCTTTCCCATTGTATTGTGCGATACCTTAAATAGGCCACTAAGTAACTATACCGTATCCATTGATACTGCAACAAAAAAGCTAGTAACTATTCATTACGATTGGCTCGAGTCAACGCTCATGCGTCTCATTGTTCCTAAAAGAAGCATAATAGATACCAATCAAAATTTTATCGCCAAATCAGATACCATTAAATTTATCACCAAAAGCGATGCCGCCTATGGCAGTGCCTTGGTAAGGGTTTCAGGATATCAAAGCATGCGTCATCCAATTTTACTTTTAACCAAGGACAATAAAGTCGCCTACAGTTATCCAATAAAACAATCACTGATACCAATGCTAAAATTACCGCCTGGTGATTATGATTTAAAAGTATTAGACGATACCAATAATAATGGCATTTGGGATACTGGTAAATATAATAATTCAATTAAGCAGCAGCCAGAAATTGTTAAAAAACTAACCGACATACTCAATATAAAATCGAATTGGGAGAATGAGGTTAATGTAATAATTAATAAGTAATTTTGATTTAACACCTATGCAATTACCTTCCACTTTATTAGAAAATGCGGTTGCTGAATTTTCAAAATTACCAGGCATTGGTAAAAAAACAGCACTCCGACTGGTATTGCATTTATTAAAACAAGAAACAGAAGTCACCACTCATTTCAGTGAAATATTACAGAAAATGAGAAAGGAAATAAAATTTTGTCAACGTTGTTACAATATTAGTGATGGAAACATATGTTCTATTTGTGCCAATTCTGGAAGACAAAAAAACACCATTTGTGTTGTTGAAAATATAAGGGATGTGATTGCAATTGAAAACACACAACAATTTAATGGCACTTACCATGTATTGGGGGGAATCATTTCACCCCTGGACGGGATTGGGCCAGAACAACTGACCATTGATGCATTAATTGAAAGGGTTAAAAAAGAAGAAGTCACTGAATTGGTTTTTGCGCTCAATCCGAATATTCAAGGAGACACCACCATTTATTATATCCAAAAAAAGCTATCTAAAGCCGATTGTATGATTACCACCATTGCTCGAGGTATTGCCTTTGGCGGGGAGCTAGAATATGCCGATGAAATGACCTTAGGCAAGAGTATTTCCAATCGACAGCCCATTCATCAGTATATAAAATAGGACAATTTAAAAATAATCTTTAGTTTTGATGTTTAAACACCAAAAAAAATGACCATTCGTATATTCGCCACCCTTTTATTGTTGGTTTGCACCCAAACCTTATTTGCACAAAAAAATTATAGCACCACTAGCGCTGAAGTTCGTTTCATAGCCCAAGACGATAGCGATATTGACGCAGTGAATAAAGCAGCGGTATGCAGGCTACAAAGTAATGGGGACTTGAGTTTCATAATGCTTATTAAGGATTTTAAATTTGAAATGGCCGACATGCAAAAGCATTTCAATGAGGAATATATGGAAACGGATAAATTTCCAAGGGCATTCTTCAACGGCAAAATAACCAATTTCAATACGGTGAATTTTTCAAAAGATGGCAAATACCCAATCAATGTGACTGGTGTAATGCAAGTGCATGGGGTCAATAAAACAATGGAAACCACCGGTATCATTGAAATAAAAGGAGGCGTCCCAAAGGCATCTGCTCAATTTGTGGTGAGGTTAAAGGATTTTAAAATCGGAGGCATTTTAATAAAATTCGTAGCCGACGAGATGAATATTGATATAGTCGCTGCTTTTTAAAAATATTTCATTTAGCGGTATTTAGAAGCTTGCTTTAAGTGCATTGAAGCCCCTTTCTCCAAGGGATTTATTCAATTCCTATTAAATAGGTCATTATTTGGCTACAATACAATAGTGTATTAACTTTGCTACGCATTGCAGGCGGATTTGTTTATTGTTCACCCTGCTTTCCGATAGGAAAAAAATAGAACTAATAAACGATACTATCATACCTCCCCCATTTTTATAGTATTATTAGTTGCCGTCTTTTTCTTTTGGATACATGCATAAAAATTTAATTATGTCAATTCAAGAGAACCTCAAAAAAAGGATATTAATTATTGATGGCGCCATGGGCACCATGATTCAGCGTCATAAATTAACGGAAGCAGATTACCGTGGAACAAGGTTCGCCAATTGGCCATCCGATGTAAAAGGAAACAATGATTTATTGTGTATTACCCAACCTGCCATTGTCACCGGCATTCATTTGCAATATTTAGAAGCGGGTGCTGATATTGTAGAAACTAATACCTTCAGCAGTACGTCTATCGCAATGGCTGATTATGACATGCAGGATTTGGCATATGAATTAAATGTCGCTGCAGCTAAATGTGCGAGAGAAGCAATCACCCAATACAAATCAAAGCATCCTAATGCAACTGAAAAATATATTGCCGGAGCTATTGGCCCATTGAATAAAACATTAAGCTTATCCCCCGATGTAAATAATCCAGGATTTCGTGCGGTCACTTTTGATGAAGTCGTGATTGCTTACACAGAACAAATTCGTGGACTTGTAGATGGTGGTGTGGATGTGATATTAATCGAAACCATCTTTGATACTTTAAATGCAAAGGCGGCGATATTTGCAGTGAAAGAATTTTTTAGAAAACTAGGCAAGCCGGAATTACCGATCATGATTAGTGGTACCATCACCGATGCATCCGGTCGTACTTTAAGCGGACAAACATTAGCAGCATTTTATACATCAGTTGCACATGCAAAACCATTAAGCGTTGGGCTCAATTGCGCTTTAGGGGCACAGGAAATGCGCAGTCATATTGAAGAACTTGCACAAATTGCTATCTGTTACACTTCGGCTTATCCCAATGCTGGATTGCCCAATGCCATGGGTGAATATGACGAGGCCCCGCATCAAACGGCACAGTTCATTGAAGAATGGGCAAAAAACAAATTTGTAAATATTGTGGGCGGCTGTTGTGGTACGACCCCGGATCATATTAAACATATAGCGGATAATGTAAAAAATATTACGCCAAGATCACTTCCAATTTTAGACCCAACCATTTAACTTATGAGCGACGAAACAATACATATTAAGCCTTATTTAAGACTAGCAGGATTAGAACCATTAGTGATTCGTCCCGAAACTAATTTTGTGAATGTTGGGGAACGAACCAATGTAACTGGCTCTAAAAAATTTGCACGCCTTATTAAAGAAAATAAATATGAAGAGGCACTATCCGTTGCAAGAAGCCAGGTAGAAAATGGTGCGCAAATCATAGATATCAATATGGATGATGCCTTATTGGAAGGCGTATTAGCAATGACCACTTTTTTGAACTTAGTGCAAAGTGAGCCAGATATTGCTAAAATCCCCATCATGATTGATAGTTCAAAATTTGAAATTATTGAAGCAGGATTAAAATGTGTGCAAGGAAAATGTATTGTGAATTCTATTTCCATGAAGGAAGGAGAAGCTAAGTTTATTGAACAAGCATATATTTGTAAAGCCTATGGTGCCGCAGTGATTGTAATGGCATTTGATGAAAAAGGACAAGCAGATACCGAGGACCGAAAAATTGAAATTTGTTCGCGCGCTTATAAAATTTTAGTAGAACAAGTTGGTTTTGATCCGCAGGATATCATTTTCGATCCCAATGTTTTCGCGGTAGCCACTGGTATTGAAGAACATAATAATTATGCAGTTGACTTTATTGAAGCGACGCGTGTTATTAAACAATTAATGCCATTAGCGAAAGTAAGTGGTGGCGTATCCAATGTATCATTTTCATTTAGAGGAAATGATACAGTACGTGAAGCAATACACGCCGTATTTTTATTCCATGCCGTTAAAGCGGGTATGGATATGGGTATTGTGAATGCAGGTCAGTTGGAAGTATATGATGAAATTGAACCCACATTAAGAAACCTGTGTGAGGATGTTATTTTAAATAGGAACAATGATAACAATGAAGCAACCGAAGCTTTAATTCAATATGCAGATACGGTTCAAGCAAAAGGAAAGGTCGAAGTTAAAAGTGCCGCATGGCGCGAAGGTACTGTTGAAGAAAGATTGGCGCATTCCTTAATTAATGGGATTACCGATTTTATTGATTCGGATACCGAGGAAGCAAGATTACAATATAGCGAACCATTGGAAGTGATCGAAGGCCCTTTAATGGCGGGCATGAACCAGGTGGGTGATTTATTTGGATCTGGAAAAATGTTTTTACCCCAGGTAGTAAAAAGTGCAAGGGTAATGAAAAAGAGTGTGGCAGTATTAACCCCCTACATTGAAGCAGAAAAAGAAAGAAAAAAGTTAGCCTCCATTAATCCAAATGGCATTAGCAAAGGCCCCGCTAAAATATTATTAGCTACTGTAAAAGGGGATGTGCATGATATTGGAAAAAATATTGTGGGCGTTGTACTGGGATGTAATGGTTATGAAATTATTGACTTAGGCGTCATGGTGTCTGCAGATAAAATTTTAACAGAAGCCCAAAAGCAAGAAGTAGATATTATTGGATTGAGTGGCTTAATCACCCCTTCCTTAGATGAGATGGTTTATATCGCTAAAGAAATGAAAAGAAGAGGAATGAATATTCCTTTGATGATTGGCGGTGCCACTACATCACGTATGCATACCGCAGTAAAAATTGCACCTGAATATCAGGATGGTGTTGTACATGTACTCGATGCATCAAGAAGTGTAACGGTGGCGGGTTCTTTATTAAACAAGGATCAAAAAGCACCCTTCTTACAAGAATTAGAAACAGCCTATACTGCTTTAAAATTTGATTTTGATAATAAAAAAACAACGAAGCAATCACTTGCCTACCTAGATGCATTAAAAAACAAAGCCCCCATTGATTGGAGTGCATTCCAAGTAACTGCTCCTAGCTTTACTGGAAACAAAGCCATTGCAATTGATGACTTGTCCGTGCTTGTTGAATACATTGATTGGAAACCATTTTTTATCGCTTGGGAATTACATGGTAATTTTCCTGCCATCTTAACAGATGAAAAAGTGGGTGAGGTTGCAAGTAAATTATATGAAGATGCTAGGGCCTTATTAAATAAAATTGTGAGCGAAAAATGGTTAACTGCAAAAGGCGCTGTTGGATTTTGGTCAGCAAAGGCAATCGAAGATGATGTAATACTTGAAGATGGTGCAGAACATGTTGCATTACATTTTTTAAGGCAGCAGGCCAAAAAAGCGGAAGGCCAAACTAATTTTTCTTTGGCCGATTTTATCTGTCCAGCCACTGAAAACAAAAAAGATTATATCGGTGCTTTTGCTGTAACCATACATGGTATTGAAAAACATATCAAAGCATTTGAAGAAAATTTAGACGACTACAATAAAATTATTTTACAAGCATTGGCCGATCGATTGGCGGAAGCATTTGCGGAGTACTTGCACGTTAAAACCAGAAAAGAATATTGGGGATATGCTGCAGATGAAACATTAACGAATGAATCATTAATTAGTGAACAATACCAAGGCATTCGTCCAGCACCGGGTTATCCTGCTTGTCCAGATCATACTGAAAAATACACCTTATTTAATTTATTAAACGCGGAGCAACATACAGGCATTACTTTAACTGAAAGTTTGGCCATGTATCCAGCTTCAAGTGTATGTGGTTGGTATTTCGCACATCCACAAAGTCAATATTTTGGATTGGGTAAAATTCAACAAGATCAAGTGATTGATTATGCAAAAAGAAAAGATAAACCATTAGAATATATCACAAGGTGGTTGCAACCTGTGATTGATTAATATTTTATACTTTCTCAAATAACCACCACAAGCGTTTACGCGGCTTAACAATATAATGTTTGTTAACGTAAGTGCTAATATGATCTATCGCTTCCTCACAACTGTCCGTAAATAGTACAAACTTTTTATCCTCAGGTGAAATCGTCCCTTCCTGAATCATGTGTTCCATCCATTGCTGAAACGGTTGGTAAAATTGACGCCCCATCACTACAATAGGAAAATCATTAATCACTTTTGTTTGCGCTAAGGTTAATGTTTCAAAAAATTCATCCTGTGTACCGAAGCCACCGGGCATAATCACAAAGGCATAAGAATATTTAACCAACAAAACTTTACGAATAAAAAAGTACGTAAAAGTGATTGATTTTTGTACATAAGGATTGGGTTCTTGTTCAAAAGGTAACTTAATATTACAACCAATGGATTTTCCGCCATTTTCAAAAGCCCCTCTATTTGCTGCTTCCATAATTCCAGGACCGCCCCCCGTCATGGTTACAAAACCTAATGCTGCAATCTTTTTTCCCATTTCCCTCGCTTGAATATAATAAGGATGGTCTTCCTTGAAACGAGCCGAACCGAAAACGGTAATACAGGGCCCAACAAAATGCAATGCCCTAAAACCTTTGATAAACTCTTTAAAAATTTGAAAAGCAAATAAAAACTCATTCACCCTTGGTTTAGGCCCTTCTAGCTCATATGATTTCGACGCTGGAATGATACGTGATTGTGAAAAAGTAGCCATGATTAAAATTTATTTAATGCCCTTTAAAGGTAACGCAAATAAAGAACCCGCTATTATTTAAAAATAACTAAATTTGAATACTTAGTTAGTCAATCAAATGAAACCTGTTTTAAAATATACGGTCTACTTTTTATTACAATTAAATGTAATTACATCACAGGCCCAATCAAAGGTGGTGGTGGAGCAGATACAGTCCTATTCAATGGTTTCACCCACTGCAAATTACTGGGTACTTCCTAATGACATTAACCCACTTTTGGAGGCGCTTGATTCCGGATTGTTCAAAGAAATTAATTTAATCAGAGATAAAAATTACAAAACCAACGCACTACAATTAACGAAACAAAACCAAGTTGGCAAAATCACTATTGATTGGTCCCGCAGTGCGAATAGTAATTTTCATGCGTATGTTGAACTTTATGAAATGAGTCCAGAATTTGTGGTTCAAAATAAATTAGCAGAAATTCCTGAATCTAAATTTGATAGTATTAGTTCCGTTTGGTATATATCCTGTAATATTTACAACCAACGAAGAGAAAGTATTTTCAAGAAAACTATTTTACTGAGCATGATGCCCACTAGAAGTATTGGCATGGGTTATGCCATTGGTATACCCGCGAGCACGCCTAACTTTATTTTCAAAGCGATTCAAAAAGGAGTCAGTCTTGTTAAGCCGAATATTGATGACATGGAATACATCGAAGCAAAAGTGCCTGCCGCCTATGCCACCGACAATTTTTGGATGCCTTTTTTACACAATGCAAATAGAATACAATTTGACACCAGTAAACCTTTTATAAGTTATAACAACGACAATGGCCTTCAATTATTAAGAATGCCTCCTGCGCAGATAAATAAAATTAACCAAAAAGATAAATCAATAACTAACCCATATTTCGACATCATCCAGGTTATTAAAAAAAGACTAGGTAGTACTAAAGACGAGTATTACCATGTTTTGCAACCTTTAAGGGATGTGAATCGTGATTTGGATTATACTATTGTCGCTTATCTTGAATTAAATTTAAGCCCCAATGAATCCGAAGCAAGCCAGTCACCGATTCTTTTTTTACCAGGCAATATGCACACCATATTTTTAGAACAAGATAGCATCGGTTCCTTTAGTGTAGCCGAAACCGTTGTAGAAAAAGATAAATATTTCAACTTGAATGAAATATTTAATGGTTTCGATAGCACTAAAAAATATAATATTGGTACGTTGTATGAAAAAAGGAAAATTATTTCCGCTAAATCAATCGAAGGAAATTTTAAAACATACAAGTTTAAAATATTAATTAATTACGCAAATAATTTAAAAACTATTTTCATTAATGATAAAATGGTCATGGTGGCAGAAGGGCGAAACAAACCCTTTCAAATGGTTACGGCTAATTCAGAAATAGATACAGAGATAAAAAACTTTTTATTACAGATGTCGTTTAGTGAAATTTTTCAAATGCCCTCCTAGGCTTTAAATACAATGATGAGAATAGTAAGTTATAATGTGAATGGTATTCGTGCAGCAATTAAAAAGGGGCTCATTGATTGGTTGACTGAATACCCTGTTGATATTTTTTGCGTACAGGAAACAAAAGCGAATCAAGAAGATGTTGATTTATCCCTATTTACTGCATTAGGCTATCATGTGTCATGGTACTCAGCACAAAAAAAAGGTTATAGCGGCGTGGCTATTTTTAGTAAAATAAAACCAGATAAAGTTACTTTTGGAAATGGCTATACCCTAAGCGATTTCGAAGGCAGGGTGGTTCGCGTGGATTTGGGTGACCTAACCATTATCAATGCTTATTTCCCATCAGGCACTAGTGGAGATGAAAGACAAACCTACAAATACCAATGGTTGGATGAAATGTATCTTTGGTTAAAGCAATTAAGAAAAGAAAGACCCCATATTATTTTAGCAGGCGATTATAATATCGCCTATCGCGATATTGATATTCATGATCCCAAAGGAAATAAAAAATCATCTGGTTTTTTGCCTGAAGAAAAACAGTGGATGGAATCCTTTTTAGCAGCGGGCTGGATAGATAGCTTCAGAAAAATAAATGCTACGACCCTTGGCGCTTATTCTTGGTGGAGCCAACGCTTTCCAACTGTACGCCTGCAAAACAAAGGTTGGCGTATTGATTATTTATGTACCACTGATGCTATAGCAGATCGCATCAGTGACGCAAGCATCTTGCCTTTAGTAAAACACAGCGATCACTGTCCAATTGTACTTGACCTAAAATAAGATTAACATGCATGTTTGTAATATTAGCTTTCAATTAAACCCCACTATTCAATCCTCATGGCTCCTATGGATGAAAACAACTTTCATAGGGGAACTCATGGCTACGGGTTGTTTTAATGACCATAAATTTTATCAGTTAGAAGTGCCGGAGGATCAAAACCCTACCTTCACTTTACAACTATATGCAGACAATAAAGCGCAGTTAAATAGGTATCATACACAGTTTGCGGACACCCTTATACTTCAACTAAACAACAAATGGGGTGAGCAATGCTTGTATTTTAGCACAAATATGCAAATTGTGAATTGAATGTGGATATATTAAATGGCCGAAAACCGCTACAGGCCTATATTACAGCAAATACATGTTTGAAACTCAATGACAGCAAGGTTTTAGGTGTTTGGATTTGTTTTGTAAAAACAGTTAATTAAAGACGATTTTGGATGAAAACCTTGCTATTTAAGGGTTTCAAGGGTAATGTTAAAATAAAAAAAACCAAAAAAATATTGTTGAAACTGATAAAACCCAATAAATTTGTTACATCGTTTTAAATAACTATAAAAAACACATCTATGAACAAAGCAGAATTGATCGCTCACATTGCTGACAATGCAGAGATCGCAAAAACACAAGCTAACGCAGCTTTAGACGCTTTTATTGAAGCAGTTACAAAAGCTTTAAAGAAAGGCGATAAAGTAACTTTAGTTGGATTCGGTACTTTCTCAGTTTCTAAGCGTGCAGCTCGTATGGGCCGTAACCCTCAAACTGGTGCAGCTATTAAAATCAAAGCTAAGAAAGTTGCAAAATTCAAAGCTGGTAAAGAATTAAGCGGAAAATTGTAGTTCTACAGCCCAAAAGGCAGTAAACTAGCTATTTTTTGAAATTAAACCCCTCGGATATCCATATATTCAAGGGGTTTTTTTACTTTTGTAGCCATTCACTTAATTAAAACACATTATTACCATGGGAAGAGGAGATAAAAAAACAGCTAAAGGAAAAAGATTTCAAGGTTCTTTTGGCAAGAGCAGACCACATAAAGTTGCTATAAAAGGAAAAAAAGCAGCAGCAACAGTAGACGCTACTAAAGCAAGTGCTTAATTCAATCTGATAAATACTCCCTCAGCTATTCCAAGGATTCAATGATATAAGGATAATTGAGGGATTTTTTATTTGGGGATCCATTTAATCATTAAGAATAGTTTGATATGAAATCATTACGGATTTTATTCTTTTTAAGTTTAACATCATTGCAATCCATTGCGCAATGTTCCATTTGCACTAAAACTGCTGCACAAATTGGAGAAGAAGGTGGCAAAGGTTTCAACGCGGGTATACTTTACCTAGCAGCGATGCCATTTGGCATTGCAGGTTTTATCGCCTACAAGTGGTGGAAAAGTCAACAGCAATAATCCCCACATATCATTTTGATCTGGTTTTAAAATTAACTGGGCAAATATAAATATTGCGATATGAAATTAATTGAAGCTATAAAGCTTTTGCATAGAGCTTATAAATATAGTAAAAGTGACAAGGGCGAAATCAACTATATAAAATCAGCTATCAAAAAAGGAGATACCGTTTTTGATATTGGGGCACACAAAGCAGGTTACTTGTACTTTATTTTAAAACAAGTAGGTGCGCAAGGAAAAGTGGTTGGCTTTGAGCCTCAAACTTTTTTATTTCAATATTTAACAAAAATTAAAGCACTCTTTCATTGGGAGAATGTAAATATTGAAAATCTCGCTTTATCTAATAGCACTGGCCATCAACGCTTATACTTCCCATTAGCATCTGCAGGTAAAACAAGTTCGCCTGGCGCTACTATTGTGCAACATGAAAATGATGCTGCATTCACCGCTACTGAGGAAGTGGCTATTGCTACATTAGATGAATACTGCACGCATCACCAAATTATTCCTAATTTTTTAAAAGTGGATGTAGAAGGCAACGAATTAAATGTTTTTAAAGGAGGGATTAATACGCTTACGAAATATAGGCCTAAAATAATTGTGGAAATTGAAGCAAGACATATTGGTGAAGCGCAGGTTGAAGCAACGATACAATTTTTAACGTCATTGGGCTACCAGGGTAAATTTGTTTACGGCACCGCATTAGTTCCAGTGGCCGAATTTAGTTTTGAAAAATATCAAGACGTAAAAAATAAAGCGGACTATTGCAATAATTTTATTTTCGAATAGCAACTAATTAAAAATTTGTGCGAATTTAAAAATATTAAAATTCTTCTTGGCGCTTTCTTCTTCTAATTTGGCTTTCACTAATTCCCGATCCACTTGACTCATTTTAATGGCAGCGATTAATTGCAACACTTTAGCGAAAAGCATTTCTTTTTTCTGCGCCCCATTATGTACTGCCAATTGATGTGTATGAATGACAGCCAATAATTCGGGAATTCCTTCTTTTTCAGTAGCAACAGTTCCTACCACTTCAAGTAGATTTGTGGCTGGTGCATTTTCTCTAATCATTTGTTTTAAATGATTGATAAAAACTTCCGCATTAGGTCGGTCACACTTATTCACAACAAAAACATCCGCTATTTCCATTAATCCAGACTTCATCATCTGCACTTCATCACCTGCATCAGGCACTAATACAACCACTGTGGTATCTGCCAATGAAGCTATTTCGATTTCCGATTGCCCTACACCCACTGTTTCTATGATGATATAGTCAAAACCTACCGATTGCATTAATGTAGTTAAAGAGAGCATCGCACTATTTAGGCCCCCAAGATGCCCCCTTGAAGCAAGTGATCTAATGTATACCTGAGGATGTAAATACCAATCTTTCATACGAATCCGATCACCTAAAATTGCCCCCTGATGAAATGGAGAGGAGGGATCAACAGTCAATACTGCTACTTTTTTTGCATCATTTACCCAAGTAGCAATAAGTGCATTTATTAAAGTGCTTTTACCTGCACCTGGAGGGCCTGTAATTCCAATGATAGGTGTAGACTGAGGGAGTAAACTTTGTAAAAATTGTGCCGCGTCAGCTGTATTATTTTCAATTTGAGAAACTGCCTTAGCGAGTAATAAAAAATCACCCTCCGCTACCCCCTTATATATTTTTTCGAATTGCATTATTCAAATTTATTAAATAAGTTTATAGTTCTTGTACTCACCAAATTTAAAACCAATAAGATCTTCTATTGGCTGTATTAGGCGATCTTTTAATTTCCATCTTGCTTTACTTTTATCAAAAGTATATTCCCAGTTTTGCGCATTTACTTTTTCCTGCATATAACAGGGGTGTTCCCCTTTAAATAAAACAACTCGATCAACAATATTCCAATCATAGTTGATTTTATTTAATTGCTTTTCAACTTCCTCTTTCTCCAAATATTGTTCCCCAAACAATTGGGCTTTCTTTCTAAATGCTGCAGGTGGTCTTACGCCATTGTAATGATAAACAACTGCATCCACTAATTTAACGCGTAGCTTTTCCCCTTTGTCCCTGCTATTTTCATACCCTTCTTTAGATTTGTACTTTCTAAATCCTTGTGAGTCTCTATACGATCTAGTACCTATATTATTTCGAAAAACACGCACTTCAAAATTATGTACTCTTCTAGAATTTCTGCAGTAATTGTAGCCGCCCCAAAAATGTAAAAATGGTAAAATAAAGCCATCCAAACTGCTATCAGCATCGTATTGGTCTATTGCCTTTTTTATATGATCGATTTGTTTTTCATGTATTACCTCGTCTGCTTGAATATGAAATGCCCAATCACCCGTTATTTGATCTAATGCTATATTAGTTTGTTGCGCAAAAATCTTACCGCCAGTTTTTAAATTTGGATCCCAGATGGTATCTATCATTCGAATCTTGTCTGAGTTTAAGTCGATTATCGCTTCTCTTGTGCCATCATTAGAATCGCCCACGGCAATTATAAATTCATCACATATGGGCAACGCCGATTTAATGGCTTCTAAAAAAGGGACTCCGTAATCAAACCCATTTCTTACATAACTAAATCCCGAAATTTTCATTTCCATTTATTTTGTATATCAAATAACCGAAAACTTTTGCAACTTGCCTATTGTTTTACCTAAACTTTGAAACAAAGGGTTTATTTTTGAATGTAAAGCAAGTCTATGTCTATTACTATTTGTTTTGATTTTGGCAATTCCCGATTAAAAGCTGCAATTTTTAAAAATAAGGAGCTACAAGAAACGCGCGTACTCGAAAACGACCATCCGGAAACAATACAAGCGCTACTGGATGAATGTAAACCAGAAAAAACCATCCTATCCTCTGTCATCCATCACGACAAAGCCATTGAGGCACAGTTAGCAGCGCATTCGAAATTTCATCTTTTAGGGCCAGCTACATTCATCAATTTCACCACACCTGTGGGGAAACCAGAGACCATTGGCGCAGATCGACTTGCCCTTGTCGCCGCTGCCGTTGATCTTTACCCCAACCAACACAACTTAATCATCTCTCTAGGCACCTGTATTACCTATAATTTTGTCAATATTGCCCACGAATTTTTAGGGGGCAGCATTTCACCAGGCATGCAGATGCGTTTTAGAGCAATGCACGAACAAACTGCCCTTTTACCCCTAATTGAGGCCTCCAACGAGTTCCCTTTGGTCGGTTATGACACTAAAACCAACCTGTTAAGTGGCGTAATATTAGGTATAGCGGCCGAAATTGATGGAATAATAGCCGCTTATGCGGATAAATATGGGAACTTTAACGTGCTATTAACCGGCGGCGATATTAGTTATTTTGTACCTCACATAAAAAAGAGGATATTTGCCGACCAAAATTTAATATACAAAGGACTTTATGCTATCTGCGAAAAAAATAATTAGGTTAATCCCTATCCTAGGTTTAGTGTGTTTTTTAACCCCCACTCAGGCTCAAATTAATTCTCCCTTTTCCAGATATGGTTTAGGAAATGAGGTATTTAATAACCAAAATGCAGCAAGTCAAGGAATGGGTGGTTTTACAACCGCATATACCAGCAGTATGAATGGCAGCTATGGTCAAAGTGTGAATTTTAACAACCCCGCATCCTACGGTAGTATTTATTTAACCACTTTTGATATAGGCATTAATATCAATAGCTATACTTTAAAAAGAACAGCACCTGTTGGAAGGGAAAAGTCAAACTATATGTCTCCTAATTATTTAGCCATTGGCGTGCCCATAAATAAAGCTAAAAAAATAGGGATGGCTTTTGGTTTAAGGCCCATTTCGCAAATCAATTATTCTATTAATGAGATTAGTTATTTAAAAGCAACAGGTGATTCAATTCTTAATAATTATAAAGGGGATGGCGGTTTAAATCAACTATTTTTTGGGGTAGGTAAAACATGGAAAAATATTAGCTTTGGTTTTAACACCGGTGTTAATTTTGGTCGTAAAAATATTGAGACCAGAAAATCATTTTTATACAATACTGATTCAACCTATTATTACCAATCTTTGTCCAGTACCAATACCATTTATTCTGGCTTATTTTTAAATACGGGTATACAAGGTGAGTTTGCAATTAAAACAGTTGCAGGTAAAATTCCTAGTGACAAAACTGAATACAGTATTAGTTATGGTGCTACCTATAATTTAAATCAAAATTTAAATGGGAAACAGGATATCCTTAGGGCTACCGGAATATACACATCCACTTCTGATTCCCCTATTGATACGGTTTCATTACAATCCAACTTGGGTGGAAAAATCAAGCTGCCAGGCGTTTATAGCTTTGGAATTGCACTTCATAAAAAAGAAGTTAGCCCTCGAGCCATTTATGATAATTGGGTAATTGGACTTGAATACAGTGGTGCTGCATGGAAGGACAATTATTCATTTTATGGTCAAAATGATAGACTATCTAACTCATGGATGTTGCGACTTGGTGGACAATATTGCCCTAATCCTACTAAATATGAAAGCTATTGGTCAACCGTTACTTATCGTGTGGGATTTTTTAATGGTAAGGATTATGCCAACATAGATAATAACGGTTTGAAAGTTTCAGGCGTTACTTTGGGAATGGGATTGCCCGTTCGTAAATATCGCTCCTATGATTATCAATATACTTTGATCAACTTAGCAATGCAATTTGGAAAAAGAGGCACCAGCGTAAACAATTTTAATGAAAGCTTTATTCAATTTACTTTAGGATATAGCTTAAGTGATGTTTGGTTTAACAAACGTAAATATGATTAATCTTGCATCACATATCTATTTTAAAATAGCAGTTGCTTGTGTAAGTAGCTGCATTTTTTTTACCGCTTGCGAAAACAATGTAAATGAAGTAAAAGCTTTGGGTTCAAAAGCAGGTGGCATTGATGTAGGTAAGGATGTTGCGATTTACATTAGCAATGATGGAAAAGTTACCGCCAAATTAATGGCGCCACTGATGAATAAATACTTAGTGGATAGTGGTAAAATGATTGAATTCCCATCTTCCCTAAAAGTTGATTTTTACAAAGACAGCTTGGTAGTGGAAAGCAAGTTAACTGCGAATTATGCTAATTATATTGAAACGGAAAACAAAGTTTTTTTACGTGACCATGTGGTGGTATATAATATTTTAGGCGACACTTTATGGTCTGAAGAAATGGTTTGGGACCAAAATACCAACACCTTCCATACCGACAAGGATGTCATTGTTAAACAACATAACCCTATTGCAAAAATTTATGGTAAGGGATTTGAAGCCAACCAAAATTTAACCGATATTCACATATTCAAGCCACAATCCAATAGTTTTGCCATCATTAGTGATAGCAGTGGAATAAACCCTAAATAAGTAAAAGATGGAATACAGATACATGGGTAAAACCGGGTTACAATTAAGTACCCTCAGCTTTGGAAGCTGGGTCACCTTTCACAAACAAATTGACGACAAAGTAGCCGACGAGCTCATGGGTATTGCATACGAACAAGGTGTCAATTTTTTTGATAATGCCGAAGTGTATGCTGCTGGAGAAAGTGAAAAAATGATGGGGCGTGTTTTAAGTAAAAAAAACTGGGATCGTACTTCCATTGTACTTTCTTCCAAAGCCTATTTTGGATGGAGAGGTAAGCAAAATAAACCCAATCAAACTGGATTAAGTAGGAAGCATTTAACCGAGGCATGTCACGAAGCTTTACAAAGATTACAAACCGATTATTTGGATTTATATTTTTGTCATCGTCCAGATAAAAAAATGCCCATTGCCGAAGTCGTTCAAACGATGAACACTTTAATACAGCAAGGTAAAATTTTATATTGGGGTACCAGTGAATGGAGTGGTGTTGAAATTATGGAAGCGCACCGAATTGCAGAAGCTTATCGCTTAATTGGACCAGCAATGGAACAACCACAGTATAATTTATTTGAGCGAAGCAAAGTGGATGCCGAGTATCTTGAAATTTATAAAAATGTAGGATTAGGTACCACCATATGGAGCCCATTAGCAGCAGGATTGCTAACAGGTAAATACAACGATGGCATACCCGAAGGATCAAGATTTCAAATAGAAGGTTTTGAGTGGTTAAGAGATCGTTGGTTAATGCAAGAAAAAATAAATAAAGTACAGCAATTGGGCGCGATAGCCAAAGCGCTTAAAGTAAGCACTGCATCTTTAAGCATTGCATGGTGTATCAAAAACCCCAATGTTACTACTGCTATTTTAGGGGCAACAAGTAAAGCGCAACTTTTAGATAATTTAACTGCGCTTGATACTGCAGCTTTATTAACGCCCGAAATTATGGAACAAATCGAAGGTATTGTGGAAACCAAACCAAAATTACCGGAGTACTAATAAACTAATTGATTATGTTATTCGCTATTATCGCTTCGCTTGCACTCATTGGATTCTTTTCAGGATATGAAATTGGATTTGTAAGCGCGAATCGTTTAAGCTTAGAACTTAAGAAAAAACAAGGCGGTCGATCAGGAAAAATTATTGCTAAATTTTTAGCCGAACCTACACAATTTATTGGCACCTGCTTAGTCGGCTTAAATATTTCATTGGTTGTATTTGGAATTATGTTTGAAGAACTACTTGATTTAATTATTTGGGATCATTTTAACCCAGGCAACTATTCTATTTTATTAGGAAACACTATACTATCCACCCTTGTGATTTTACTAATTGGCGAATTGGGCCCAAAGGCTATATTTAAAGCAAGGGCAGCCTCTATGATCAATACATTTGCTCCACTAGCTAACTTTTTTCATATTTTATTCAGGCCCCTTACCCTACTACTCGTCAACTTAGCGCAGTGGGTTTTGCGTAATTTGTTTCAAGTAAGATTGGTCAATAAAAAAGAAGCCTTCACTAAAGTTGATTTAGCGCACTTTGTACAACAATCCAAGGACCAAAAAGAACAACAGGAATTAAATACCGATTTGTTTGAAAATGCACTAAGTCTGCCAGATATAAAAATTAGAGAATGTTTGGTACCAAGAACAGAAATCGTTGGCGTTGATTTACAAACCACTATCGAATCGCTTACTGAAATTTTTATGGAAACAAAATTGAGTAAGTTAATTGTATACGATGATACCTTAGATACGATTGTTGGCTATGTGCATCAGTTAGACTTATTTAAAAAGCCTGCCTCCATTGCAAGCATTCTGCACACCATACCATTGGTTCCGGAAAGCATGAACGCAGCAGATTTAATCAACCTATTCTCAAAAAAGCGTAAAAGCATTGCCTGGGTCGTGGATGAATTTGGTGGCACTGCGGGGATTGTTACCATGGAGGATGTTTTAGAAGAAATTTTTGGGGAAATTGATGATGAATATGATGAGCAAGAATTTCTAGAGAAAAAGTTATCGGATACCGAATATGTTTTTAGCGGCCGTCTGGAGCTAGACTACTTATATGAAAAATATGGCATAGATTTCTCGGCAGACAGTGCTGAAACCCTGAGTGGTTATTTGATTCATAAAAACGAAGCCATTCCAAAGCTACGCCAGGTGATTCATTTAAGCCATTTTGATGCCGAAATATTGGCTGTAAGCGATACCCGAATAGAAAAGGTAAAAATTAAAATACACTAGTATTATTTTTAAGCTTTTGGCCTTCCATTTTCCCTATTAAACCTTAACTTTAGCCCTCATTGTAATTGACGTATGGCACTATTTGACCGTTTTAGCAACAGCGATAATTCAGAGATGACTTTTATTGATCATCTGGAAGTTTTAAGAGGTACGATTGTTCGCTCTTTATCTGCCGTATTGATTGCCTCTTTGATACTGTTTTTATACCGTGATTGGATCATGGATAATGTCATTACAGGACCTATTAATCCCGATTTTATTACTTACCGCGTATTTTGCCAATTGAGTCATTTTTTGCATTTAGGGGATTCCCTTTGTATGCCTCCGGTAAAAGTTTCCATGCAAAGCACCACTTTTGGAGGACAATTTTTAAGTAGTATTAGCATGGCCTTTGTGGGTGGTATCATCCTTGCATTTCCATTTGTATTTTATCAAATTTGGGCTTTTATAAAACCAGCATTAAAGGAAAAGGAATTAAAAAATACAAGGTTCATGATTTTCTGGGTATCCTTCTTTTTCTTTTTGGGTGCCGCATTTGGCTTTTTCGTAGTAGGGCCATTCACTTTTAATTTTTTAGCCAGCTTTCAATTAGGAACTAAAGGCGTTATCACTACCATACCAACTTTTGCCGACTACCTCGATAATTTAACCAACTTAATATTGGGATGTGGTATTGCATTTGAATTACCCGTCATCGTTTTTCTATTGACTAAGATTGGTATTATCACCCCTAAATTTTTATCGACAACACGTAAATACGCAGCAGTCATCATTTTAATTGTTGCAGCATTTATTACACCGAGCCCTGATTGGTATAGTCAATTAATCGTTTTTATACCATTATACACCCTATTTGAATTTAGTATTATTGTTTCAAGATGGGCGCATAAATCAGTTAAAAAATCGGAGGACGAAGAGTGGGATTAACATAGACAAAAAATAAAACATTAATACAAAACAATTTTTTATGTCATACATGTTTGATGCTTCAAAACCTATTGCATTAGGCGCCGACCATGCAGGGGTGCAATATAAAAATGAAATTATCACTTGGTTACAAGAAAAAGGATATACTACAAAGGACTTTGGTACTTATACCACTGATTCTGTTGATTATCCTGACTTCGCACATCCTACTGCCACAAGTGTTGAAACAGGAGAAGCTGCATTTGGCATTTTGTTCTGTGGCACAGCCAATGGCGTTGCAATGACAGCAAATAAACATGAAGGAATTCGAGCTGGATTATGTTGGAGGATCGAAGTAACCGAGTTTACACGCTCTCACAATGATGCAAATATAATTTGTATTCCAGCGAGATATGTGCCTATTGAATTGGCAAAAGAAATGCTTGAAATTTTTATGACCACCGCATTTGAGGGTGGCAGACATCAAAATAGGGTAACTAAAATTAGTTGCGCTTAATTATCATCAAAATCACATTTATGAAAAAAATGATTTGGATTTTAATATTGCTAATAAGCAATATTACTTTCGCTCAAACCACAAACGCTTTAACAAAATTTGGAAAAGTAATCACTACTGAAGGATTAAAACAAAAGCTTTCTATTATTGCGAGTGCCGAAATGGAGGGAAGAGAAACAGGAACGCAAGGTGAAAAAAGAGCAGCTGCCTATATTGAATCAGAATTTAAACGAATGGGCTTGCAGCCAGGTAATGGCCAAAGTTACCAGCAAGTGTTCCCCGTTTACCAAGATGCACTAGTAGAAAAAAAATTAGTAGTGGCTGGCAAAACTTTTGAGTGGGATAAGGATTTTAATTTTTCATTACAAGGAATTGCCACTGGTAATTGGAATTTTACTGAAGTGGTTTTTGCTGGATATGGCATCGTTGACCCAAGTAAAAATATAAATGACTATGAAAATTTAGAAGTGAAAGGGAAATTAGTGGTGGTATTAGATGGTGGCGGATCTGCTCCAGCAAATGCTGCTGGCGGAAGAGGCATGTTTAACAATCCTTCATCTTCCTATGCTAAAACAAGAACTGCTTCCACAAAGGGCGCATTAGGTATATTGATTATTTCCCCTGACTTTCCAAAAAAATCTCCATCTGAAACCAAAGGAGGTATGTATTTTAAAGCAAACACGACGGCTGCTAGTTTTTTATCGGCGACCATTTCCCCCGAAGTAGCTGCAAATATTACACCTATTGTTAGTGCAGGCAAATTGACTGTTGCAGATTTCAAGGATATAAAAAAAGCAAACTACCCTGTTGCAATTAATGTCGCAGCAAAAAAAGTAACTGAAAATGTAGAAAGTAGTAATGTGATTGGCATCATTCCAGGTACTGATAAAAAAGAGGAGTATGTAATGATTACAGGTCATCATGATCACTTAGGTAAAAGAGGGGATGTTATTTATTATGGTGCTGATGACGATGGCTCAGGTACAGTAAGTGTCATGCAAATTGCAGAAGCATTTGCGGCTGCTGCAAAAAAAGGAAAACAACCAAGACGCACGATTGTATTTATGACTGTAAGTGGTGAAGAGAAAGGATTATGGGGTTCAGAATATTATTCAGAGCACCCCATTTTTCCATTGGATAAAACCACTGTTGATTTAAATATTGATATGGTAGGTCGTGTTGATACAGAGCGTTTAACTGCTGACTCCTTAAACTACGTATATGTAATTGGTCATGATAAACTAAGTACCGACTTACCTGTGATCAATGAAGCAGCAAATAAAGCTTCTAGTAATATCATATTGGATTATAAGTTTGATGATCCTAATGATAAAAACAGAATCTACTATCGCAGCGATCATTACAACTTTGCACGTAAAGGCGTTCCTATCCTATTCTTTTATGATGGTATGTTGCAATCGGATTACCACAAACCAACTGATACTATTGAAAAAATTAATTTTGAGTTAATGCAAAAAAGAGTGTTGATGATTTATCACACTGCTTGTGAGATTACCCAAAGAGAAGATATGTTGAAAAGAGATTTGAAATTGAATATGCCCGGTCGATGATAATTGTTCTTAGAAAAAATACGGAATTATTTTCCTCTCCGCTCACTTCGTTCAATGTTCGTCAAATAATTGTATTTCTTTCTAAGTCCAATTGAATAATATTAAAAATGCCCCCATTAAGTGTCTAACTTTTTGGGGGCATTCCATTTGTATGAAGGGCTTTTTTATAACTATTGCCCAAGTATATAAGCAAATATCAATGGCACCACAATGGTAGCATCACTTTCCACAATAAACTTAGGGGTATGAATATCTAATTTACCCCAGGTAATTTTTTCATTTGGTACAGCGCCTGAATAAGAACCATAAGAAGTAGTACTATCACTTACTTGACAGAAGTAACTCCAAAACGGAACATCATGCCATTCTAAATCCTGGTACATCATCGGAACTACGCAAATAGGGAAATCGCCTGCGATACCACCACCCACTTGGAAAAATCCAACCCCCTTACCACCACTATTCGCACGATACCACTCGGTTAGTTCCACCATATATTCAATACCGTTTTTAACCGTACTCGCTTTTAATTCATTTTTAATCACATAGCTCGCAAAAATATTTCCGGTCGTACTGTCTTCCCAACCTGGTACTACAATTGGAATATTCTTTTTAGCAGCAGCTACAATCCAGCTGTCCTTAGGATCAATTTCATAATATTGTTCTAACTCGCCACTCAAAATAACTTGATACATAAACTCATGTGGGAAATAACGTTCGCCTTTTGCTTCTGCTTGTTTCCAAAACTTCACAATATGCTTTTGTAATCTTCTAAAAGCTTCCTCCTCCGGAATACAAGTATCGGTTACACGGTTATAATGGTTCTCTAATAAATCCCACTCATCTTGTGGGGTTAAATCACGATAGTTAGGCACACGCTTATAATGACTATGCGCTACTAGGTTCATCACATCCTCCTCCAAGTTGGCGCCAGTACAACTAATGATGGCAATTTTATCCTGACGAATCATTTCCGCCAAACTAATACCTAATTCGGCAGTACTCATGGCACCCGCCAAGCTCACCAACATTTTTCCGCCTTCTAATAAATGGGTTTCATATCCTTTAGCGGCATCCACTAAAGCAGCAGCATTAAAATGTCTGTAATGATGTTCTATAAATTGAGAAACAGGTCCTTTGCTCATTTTTTTGAATTTGAAGCAAAAGTAAATTTTTTTAGTCATAAATAGTACCTTGTGGTACAATTCATACTTATGAAAGACAGCACCAAAAATATAGTTGTAGCAATATTGTTAATAGCTGCCCCTTTTGCATATGCGGCCTATGTTTACCCAAGCTTACCGGATACCATCCCTACCCACTTTAATATCAAAGGGGAAGCGGATGCCTATGGCGGGAAAGACAGTATTTTTTTAGGGCCAGGAATTATGGCAGTGGTAGGGTTGTTTGTATTTGTGCTGTTGTCAAATATTAAAAGTTTTGACCCAAAAAGATACAAAGCTGCTGATGATGGCTTGTACAAAAAATTCGCCTTGTTTACGGTTGCTTTTCTAAGCCTGATCAGTTTTATTATTATTTTTTCGGCAAGTAATCATTCTATTACTATTGGGAAATTATTACTTCCGGCAGTAGGACTTGCCTTTGCTGGATTTGGTTGGTATATGCCCAAACTACATCAAAACTATTTTGCTGGATTTAAATTACCCTGGACTTTAGAAAATGAAGACAACTGGAATGAAACACATAAACTAGCAGGTAAGATATGGAAGTATGGTGGTTTAGCGCAAGCAATTGCCGCTTTATTATTACCCAATAGGGTAGGATTTATTGTGTTTTTTAGTATCACTTTAATAATGGTTATTGTTCCTTCTGTATTTTCTTACCGAATGTTTAAAAGAGGAAACACCATCGCATAAACATTCTTTAAAAAATATAAGCCAATAACTGATTCATGTATTAATAAAATATAACGAAAGTCAATAAAAATAAAATGAGTAATAAAAATAATTTAGGGACAAAATTCATACACGCAGGTGCGCATCCAGATCCTAGCACTGGCGCGATTATGACGCCCATCTATCAAACCTCCACCTATGTGCAATCAGCGCCTGGCGTACACAAGGGTTATGAATATGCGCGAAGTCAAAACCCTACCCGCTTTGCATTGGAAGAAGCATTTGCAGTGATTGAAAATGGTAAATTTGGTTTGGCTTTTGCGAGTGGTGTTGCAGCAACCGATGCAGTGATGCGTTTACTAGTTCCTGGGGATGAAGTAATTGCAGCACACGATATGTATGGTGGTTCATTTCGTTTGTTTTCAAAAGTGCATGAAAAAATGGGCATTAAATTTATCTATGTAGATACTTCTAACGCAGATAATGTTGCCAATGCCGTAACTCCCGCAACCAAATTGATTTGGGTAGAAACACCCACCAATCCATTGATGAATATTACAGACATCGCAGCGGTTGCAGCAATTGGAAAAAAACACAATTGTATTGTTTGCGTGGATAATACCTTTGCTTCCCCTTATTTACAAAATCCTTTAGACGATGGCGCCACCATTGTCATGCATTCTGCTACCAAGTATTTAGGCGGGCATAGCGATGTAATACAAGGATGTTTGGTAATGAATGATCAAGCCTTACGTGACCAACTCTATTTTATTCAAAAAAGTACCGGTGCAGTTCCGGGACCACAGGATTGCTTTTTAGTTTTAAGAGGAATCAAAACCTTGCATGTGCGTATGCAAAGACATTGTGAAAATGGCGAAAAAGTAGCAGCCTATTTACGCCAACACCCTAAAGTAGCAAAGGTATACTGGTGCGGATTTGCAGACCATCCTAATCATGATATTGCAAAACGACAAATGCGTGGCTTTGGGGGCATGATGAGTTTTACTTTAAAGGACGATAGCATTGCAACAGCAACAAAAGTACTTTCGAGCACAAAGATATTTTCATTAGCAGAAAGTTTAGGCGGTGTTGAATCGCTGATCAATCATCCAGCTAGCATGACGCACGCCTCTATTCCGCGTGAACAAAGGATTGCTAATGGTTTGGCCGATGGATTAATTCGCTTAAGTGTGGGTATTGAAGATGCCGAAGATATTATTGCTGATTTAGCACAAGCCATTGGATAAAATAATTATAGGAACTATTTTGACGAAAAACTATTTCAATGTAGCACCCATTTAGAAAAGGACAATTGAGCAAGTGAATACCCAGCAAGAAATTAAAAAAATATTAGATCAAAAAGTAAAGCAATACAATAAGATTGATTTTATCGCGAAAGATCCTATTTGCATTCCACATCAGTTTAAAAAGCAACAAGACATTGAGATAGCTGGATTTTTTGCAGCTATTTTTGCCTGGGGTAATAGAACCACTATTATCAATAAAAGCAAAGAACTATTGCAACGCATGGATAATGCGCCCTACGAATTTTGTATTCAACAGCAACCCAAAGATTTAAAAAAGTTAATCGGTTTTGTACACCGCACTTTTAACGATACCGACTTATTATACTGCATTGAATTTTTCAAACTCCACTATGCAAAGCAGCCTAGTTTAGAAACTGCATTTTTCACAAATCAAATAACAGGCAAACCAATTAAAAATGTGGAAGATGGCCTTACACATTTTCAGCAATATTTTTTTTCATTAGAAGATACCCCACATCGCACTAAAAAACATATAGCCAGTCCCCTATCCGGTTCCACTTGTAAACGCCTCAACATGTATTTAAGATGGATGGTTCGACAGGACCAACAGGGGGTAGATTTTGGCATATGGAAATCCATTCAACCCGCGGCACTCATCTGCCCGATAGATGTGCACGTAGCAAGGGTATCCCGCTCGTTGGGTATTCTGCAACGGAAACAAACGGATTGGCTTGCTGCCATGGAGTTAACGAAATATTTACGAACTTTAGCACCTAAGGATCCTGTAAAATACGACTTCGCTTTATTTAGCTTAGGTGTAATTGAAAAATTTAACTAATGGAATTATCCCTACTCACTTTAGAAACCTATTCTAAGGAAAAATTAATAGCCTACCTTAATGAGTTTATCAATCATGACTTTTCTAAAGTGGTGCAGTTGCTTTACCGAATTGATGTATCCGAAGCTAAATTAAAAAAAGTATTATATGAAAATCCCAATAAGGATGCGGCACATTTGATTGCAGATTTAATTATCGAAAGAATAGCGATTGCTAAAAAGGCAAGAGCTAGTTTTTCAAAAAATGATAACAATGCCGCCAATACCGAAAATGACTATCCAATCAATCATGATGATGAAGGTGCTGAAAAATTATAAATACGAGTCGGAGTTGAAATATATAAAGTAAAATAATAATTACAAATCCCCTTTTTGCGGACGCATCACTATATCTTCCACCACTGCTTGTGGGCTTAAATGTGCAGCAGCAAAAATCATTTTTGCGATATCCTCGGATTCCATAATTCTATTTGGATCCACGCTAGAACCCACCCAGCTATTGGTATACACTGCCCCTAGGCAAACTGCGGTTACTTTTATTCCTTTGTCTTTTAATTCTAGTCTTAAATTTTTTGAGAATCCCAATAAGGCAAACTTGCTAATACTATAGGAACCCCCTTGCGCATAGGCATTGAGGGAGGCAATGGAGCAAATATTAAATACATGCCCCTTACCCATTTTTAACATTGCAGGAAGCAAAGCACGTGTGGTATGATAAGCCGAATATAAATTCACCGCCATTTGTTGTTCCAATGCATCATCCGCTTCATCTTCAATATTACCAGGTGAAAAAAATCCTGCATTATTCACTAAAATACTAGGCATACCCTTTTCCAAACACCATTGGGCGAATTGCGTACACTGTTCTTTTTTGCTCAGATCCGCATGCGTAAAATGAATAGTTGCATTTGGATATTTTGCAGCTAATGAATTACCTGCTGCATCCATATTCGCCTTTGTTTTACTACATAAGCATAAAGTATATCCTGCATTTGCAAAAGCGGCTGCAATAGCCAAACCTATTCCCTGTGAAGCACCTGTGATAACTACATTCATGATCAAATATGAAGTTTAAGTAACCCTTTTAATTTAATGCTTAAAGATAGGAAGCAAAATTGTATTTTAGCAATTCTTAATCACACCCTATGGCGTATAAGGATTTATTTTTTGACTTGGACCACACTTTATGGGACTTTGAATTAAACTCAAAGGAAACTATGCAGGAATTATATATTACCCATCATATAGCTGCATTAGGGATCACCGATTTTGATGCATTTTTTAATATCTATGCCGCACACAACCATCGTTTATGGGATAGGTATGCCAAAGGCTTTATCAAACAAGAGGAATTAAGGTGGAAGCGTATTTACTTAAGCTTATTAGATTTTAAAATTGCAAATGAGCAGTTGTCAAAGGATATGTCACTTGAATTTTTACAAATCTTGCCCACTAAGAAAAAACTTTTTCCGCATACCATTGAAATTCTAAATTACCTAAAGGAAAAGGACTATAAAATGCACTTGATTACAAATGGGTTTGAATCGGTGCAATTTCAAAAAATAAAGAATGCCGAGATTGCACATTTTTTTACCGAAGTCATTACTTCAGAAACAAGTAATAGTTTGAAACCCAATAAGGAAATTTTTGAATTTGCATTAAAAACTTCGAATGCTGTCTTATCCGAAAGTATCATGATTGGTGATAACGAAACGGCTGATATCCAAGGAGGTATTAATATAGGGATGGATACCGTGTTTGTGAATCATTTAAAGGTAGCACCCACCCTGCCAGCTACTTACACCATAACCCACCTAAAGGATTTGGAGGAGATTTTGTAATTACCAACTCGCTAATATCGTCACCCCGCCTTTTACGACGTCATCTATTTTGGTATGTATTTTAGCGCCCACAGGTAATAATAAATCAACACGACTCCCAAATTTAATAAAGCCATATTCATCGCACTGATTAAATTTTTGGCCTACGCTACTATAATTACAAATACGGCGGGCTAAAGCGCCAGCGATTTGCTTACATAAAATACTTCCTTTACTATTCTCAATGACCACCGACCATCTTTCATTATCAGTAGATGACTTTGGATGCCATGCAACCAAAAATTTTCCAGGATGGTATTTGTTATAAACAATATTACCCGCAATCGGCAAACGATTCACATGCACATTCGCAGGACTCATAAAAACACTAATTTGAATTCGTTTCTCCGTGTAGTACTCATCGGGTTGTACTTCCTCAATCACGACCACTTTTCCATCTGCAGGTGCAACAATGGCTGAATCATTAATAGTCAATGTACGATTGGGCATTCTAAAAAATGAAACGATAAACAAGAAAAACGCAACAGTAATGACAAACACCATCCAAGCAGCCGCAACACTCATAGGAAATACATAGGAAAAATTAGCCAAGTTTAATAAACTCACCAATACCGCTGTCAATGAAATGGTTACTCCGCCTTCCTTATGAATGGTCATATTTCTTATTTTATTAAAGTGCAAATGTAAAACATTAATATACAAGTTGAATCAATAACCAAACAAAGGGAGTAGCCAGTAATATAGAATCAAATCGGTCCAAAAATCCACCATGACCAGGCATCATCGTACCACTGTCCTTTACTCCCGCTAATCGTTTTAATTTACTTTCCACTAAGTCCCCAAAAGTACCTGCTACAGCAGCTACCATACTTATCAATAAAATGGATCGTTCATTTAAAGGAATATATTGACCCATAATTTTAGTCACCAATAAAACTGAAATTAGGATGCCTGCAATGGTACCTTCCCATGTTTTATTGGGCGAAATAGAGGACAACGGCCGTCGACCAATCAAAGACCCCACTAAATAAGCAGCAGTATCATTCACCCAGATGGTTATAATTAAAATAAGTGGAATGGTATAGCCAATATCTCCAATAAAAGAATTACTCATAATCGCCCTTAAAGGAAAAATTAAAGACAAGCCCATGGAAATATATAAAATGCCCACAGCAGACGCCATAATTGCTTTAAAATTTATTTTTTTTGAAACCAGCTCCGCAAGTAAAATAATGACAGCAACCGCAATGACACTATAAGTAGCATAGGTAGTCAAAGAAACTCCTTGATAAGCAAATGGCAATGATGCTAAGGCAACCGTGGTAAACACCCCGATCGCTATAACACCCCATTGATGAAATTTGGTAATGGCCGCATATACGGGAACAATAATGCGCATTAATTTTTGATACTCATATAAACAGCCCAACTGTATGATTGTAAATAATGCAAAAAAGGACCATTGGTTCCACAAAATCCCACCAATCATAATTGCACCAAAAATAACTGCTGAAATAGTCCTTACTTTTAAAACTGAAAAATTAAGTGCCATAAATTTTTATTTTTAATGTTTAAGGAATACAAAGCTTAACACTTCGTTATTGGATTGTAAATTTATAAAAAAATTAAACTTGAAAATCTTTAATAATTAGTAATGCATTTTCATAATCAGCAGCTGAAACATAAACTTCTACCTCCCCTAAAAAAACATAGGAAGAATCAATCTTGTTTAACACATTTGTTTGAATTTGTTGTTCCATCAAAATGCCCGAAACCATAGAAGCTACAGCTAACTGACTACTACTAAATACTTTTTTCCAATTGGACATGATGGGTTGTTTCTTTTAATTTTTTACACAATATAATAATGACCAATAGGGCAAGGACCACCCAATAGTAAGGAAGATTACCATCAATGACAGCATCCATTTTTTTGGGATTGTCTCGTACAAAATATAAGATGGTAATACCTATCCCGTTATTGATGAAATGCATTAGCATGGGCAGCCAAATAGTTTTTGTATAAAAATAAATAATGCCTAAAATAATGCCCAATGACATACGGGATAAAAAACCAAAATAAGAAAAATGAAAAGCGCTAAATATGAGCGCAGTCACTATAATTGCCAAATAAGGCTTACCGGTCCATTCCATTAATATTTTTTGTAGGCTTGCCCTAAAAAATAATTCTTCTACGATGGCAGGCACCACTGCTACTGCGATAATAGCAAACAATAAATCAAGGACCGACTTCATTTGCGTCATTGCATACAATGCTTTCTTATATTGACCTTCCATTTGTGTTGCCCAATTTCTTAACGCAATTGGGATAGGAATTTTTTCAGTTAGGTCACCTAAAGCACCACTTAAAAACAATCCTGTAATGGCAATTAAAACAACAAGTCCTATTTGGTTAAAATTTTTAATACGCGCAAACCCTAACTCCGACACTAATGTATTCTTACTAAATAAGGCGACCACAATACCAGGTAATCCAAAGGCAATAATGGAGGCAAGTGCGTTGGCAAACTGTGCAATGGATGCATTTTGAGGCAGTAATAAAGCAGATTGTAGCCCACTAAAAGGTATATGCAATAAGGCAGCAGCAATTGAAAAGCTGATCATGCCCCCTAAAATTAGGCTGATACCAGACAATCCTATAAAAACGGCCATTTTTAGGCCGGGAGGCAGTTGAAATATGGAAGTTTCTGAACTTGACATGTAAAAGCAATTTATTGGTACATTTGCAATCGTATCCACTAGGATGCAAGATAATGAAATCATATGGTTAAAATAGGTCCTATTGTGTTGCCCGATTTTCCGCTTTTACTAGCGCCCATGGAGGATGTAAGTGATCCTCCATTTAGAGCAGTATGTAAGGACAATGGTGCGGACTTAATGTATACTGAATTTATCAGTAGTGAAGGCTTAATTCGAGATGCAATAAAAAGCCGCCAAAAGCTAGATATTTATGATTATGAACGTCCTATTGGTATACAAATATTTGGCGGTGATGAAGAGGCAATGGCCATGTGTACCAAAATTGTTGACACCGTAAATCCCGATTTGATTGATATTAATTTTGGTTGCCCCGTAAAAAAAGTGGTGACCAAAGGAGCAGGTGCTGGTGTTTTAAAGGATTTGGATTTGATGGTGCGACTTACCGAAGCGGTCGTAAAAAGTACCAACCTACCCGTCACTGTAAAAACAAGATTAGGCTGGGATGATAGTACAAGAAATATACATGAAGTAGCATTGCGATTGCAGGATGTAGGCATCAAAGCCCTAGCCATTCATGGACGCACGCGTACACAAATGTATAAAGGGGAAGCAGATTGGACCTTGATTGGTGAAATAAAAAACGATCCGCGCATTCATATTCCCATTTTTGGAAATGGTGATATTAATTCACCCGAAAAAGCATTAGAATATAAAAACCGATACGGTGTGGATGGTATTATGATTGGTCGTGCTGCTATAGGATATCCATGGATTTTTAGAGAAATAAAACATTTTGTTGAAACAGGTACCAGACGTGCCGATCCTACGATTGAGGAACGTGTGGAAGTAGCGCGCAAACATTTAATAAAATCAATGGAATGGAAGGGACCGATTGCAGGCATCAATGAAATGCGACGTCACTATGCTAATTATTTAAGGGGTTTACCTAATATAAAAGAATATCGAAATAAACTAGTGCGTATCACTGATCCAAAGGAAGTGGAAGCTATCTTAGATGAGATAAAAGAAAACTACAAGGACATGGTGATTGAATCAGGTCATATTGTTTTAGAAAATTACCACGAACACTGCCCTATTTAATTAATTCTGAAATTACTTTTTCTCGATTGCCGCAATGACTAAAGGATCTAATGGATCAATGGTCATTGGAAAATAATTCACCAACACGCCCTGTTCATTAATTAAATATTTACAAAAATTCCAGGCTGGCTCCTGATTACACCAACCATTCAGTGAAGGATCAGACAACCATTTATGTACCAAATTTTGATTATTCTTTTTGATGACAATGCTTTTTTCCATTAAAGGAAAACTAACGCCATAATTTTTTTTACAAAAAGCAGCAATATTTTGATTGTCACTTTTTTCTTGCCCCTTAAAATCATTGGCCGGGAATCCAATCACCACTAATTGCCCTTTGTATTGTTGGTATAATTTTTCAAGTGCTTCATATTGACCTGTATATCCACAATCGCTAGCCGTATTTACAATCAATATTTTTTTCCCTTTTAGCTCCAAAAAATTAAATGGGGCGCCATCAATAGTCGTTGCCTTTACATCATAAATGGAGCTTGCAGGCATGGCGCCATTTTTATTTTCCAATAATTTCTTTTTACCACTTGCATTCGTTGACCGCATAATCATTGGGTAAATGGATTTCAAAATGGATTGTCGATAGGACATATCCTTCTTCTTCATTAACACAGCAGCAGAAACTAATATTCCAAGAGCAATGGCAACTTTTATCATGATCTTTTTTTTATTCTTCAATTGTAATTCAAATTTAGTGAGCAGTTTCGCAAAAAATAATACTCTGATTATCCAATCAATCTTTTCAATAACCAAGCTTTGCCTTTATAGGGCGGATATTTAAAACTAGGATCTATCCAAGTAGGTGTTTTTAATACCGACTTCGTATGCGTAAATGTGTCAAAACTTAACTTGCCATGATAGCCACCTGTTCCACTAAAACCGCGACCACCAAAAGGTAACTCATGATTGGTAATATGCATAGTGGCATTATTTACACATGCACCTCCAGAGGGTACATTGGTTAACCAATATTGTTCATCAACTTTGTTTTCAGTGAAAACATAAAAGGCCAATGGGTTTGGATTTTTTTGTATAATGGCCAAAGCTTCTTCCTTGGATGTGTATGTAAGAATAGGAAGTATGGGGCCAAAAATTTCATCCTGCATAATTTTTGCATCTGCATGAATTCCGGTCATTATTGTTGGTTCAATAAATAATTTTTCTCTGTTTGATTTTCCGCCATAAACAATCTCCCCGTCCGACAAATAGCTAGTGATCCGCAACCATTGTTTGTCATTGATAATTTTACCATAATGTTCTGACGCTTCTGCTTCTGCACCATAAAATGATTGAATCGCAATAATTAATTCTTTAATTAATTTATCCTTTAAATCAGTCGGTACTAAAATATAGTCAGGTGCAATACACATTTGACCACAATTGGAAAATTTAGGACTCGCCAAACGACGCGCTGCTACTCTTAAATTTGCATCAGCCGTAATCACAGCAGGACTTTTACCACCTAGTTCTAAAGTCACTGGTACCAGTTTTTCTGCAGCGTATTTGTAAATTATTTTCCCCACCGCTGTACTACCTGTATAAAAAATATGATCAAATCTATTCTCGGTTAATAAAGGAGGCAATACGGTTGCGCCATCCCCTTCTAAATAAAGCATATAATTATTTGGAAATAAGTCGTCCACTATTTTAGCCATTACTTTTGCCGTTGCTGGTGCAAATTCACTTGGTTTTAATACAGCACAATTACCTCCAGCAATTGCTCCTATTAATGGTGTAAACAATAACTGAAATGGATAGTTCCAAGGTGCAATAATACAAACCACACCCAAAGGTTCTTGTATGGTATAACTTGACGAAGGCATGTTCACCAAATTAGTAGCAACTGATTTGGGTTGCATCCATTCCTGTAAATGCTTAATCGTATGGTTTAATTCACTTAGGAAAAATCCAACCTCTGTGGCCCAAGCATCTTCGTCTGTTTTTTTAAGATCGGCATGCAATGCTTCATATAATATTTTTTCCGAATCCATGACCGCTTTCTTAAGCCTTTCTAATTGAAGTAATCTAAACGCATAGGTTTGGGTTGCGCCAGTATTGAAATAGTCCTTAAGTGCATTGATATTTGTACTCATAACATAAAATTATAGGGCAATTTAAGCTTAATTAGGCAAATGGAACTAAGCGGAAACTTCGTTGGTAAAAATTATTTCAAATTATCCCAATTTTTATATAATTTAACATACTTAAAAAATAAGATTTTATAACCATTAACCGTTTGCTATGTCCAAGAACAAATCAAATAACAGTCGTCGGGATTTTATAAGAAACTCTGCCCTTGCAATGGGTGGTTTCTATATTGTACCAAGACACGTATTAGGAGGAAAAGGATTTATTGCGCCAAGTGATAAATTACAAGTTGCCGGTATCGGATCCGGTGGAAAAGGGGAAAGCGATTTATTTAATTTTTACAATTCTGGGAAAGCAGATATTGCTTTTTTATGTGATGTAGATGATAGACAAGCAGTGAAAAGTCGTCAACGCTATCCTAAAGCAAAATACTATAAGGATTACAGAGAGATGTTAGATAAGGAGCACAAATATTTTGATGCATGTTCTGTATCTACACCTGATCATATGCACGCAGTACAAGCAATGGCTGCAATGCAATTAGGCAAACACGTTTATGTTCAAAAACCAATTGCACATGATATTTATGAAGCAAGGATGATGACCGAAGCTGCAAGAAAACATAATGTAGTAACACAAATGGGTAACCAAGGTGCATCAGGTGATGGTGTTCGTAAGTTACAAGATTGGTATAACGAAGGTTTAATTGGAGATGTGCATACGATTTATTGTTATACGGATCGTCCAGTATGGCCGCAAGGTGCAATTCGTCCAGCAGCACCTTCTTCAATTCCTGCTGAATTGGATTTTGATTTATGGTTAGGTACTGCACCTAAAAAAGATTATTTCGATGGTATACTACCATTTAACTGGAGAGGCTGGTGGGATTACGGAACCGGCGCATTGGGTGATATGGCTTGTCATATTATGGCACCAGGTTTTGCTGTATTAGGTTTGGGTTATCCAGTGGCAGCTGAATGTAGCATTGCAACAAGATACACTGCACCTTGGCAAAAATTGGATGCACCTGATAGCCCGCCAATGGGATCACATATTATTTTAACTTTCAAAGGACAATTCAATAAACATAAGGGTAAAAACAAGGAGACTGAAATTAAATTACATTGGATGGACGGTGGTATACAACCAGAACGACCATCTGAATTAGGACCTAACGAACAAATGGGTGATGGCGGTAACGGTATCATTTTTGAAGGAACTAAAGGCAAAATGATGGCGGGTACTTATGGTGTGAATCCACAATTATTACCGACTAGTTTGACAAAAACAACCACTGTTCCAAGCACAGTTGCCTTAGTTAAAGATGGTGCGGAAGGTCACTATGCTGCATGGGTAGAAGCTTGTATCGCAGGCCCTGGAAGTGATTTAGCTAAAAACTTAAGTTCTAATTTTGATATTGCAGGACCATTAACGGAATCCGTATTAATGGGCAACTTAGCGATTCGTAGTTATGATATCAAAGCACAAGAAAAAACTGCAAAAGGAAGAATAATTTATCCAGGCCGTAACGTTCAATTGTTATGGGATGGACCAAATATGAAGATCACCAATTTTGACGAAGCAAATCAATTTGTTAAACGCACTTACCGTGAAGGTTGGAGTTTAGGTGTTTAATTAAAATAGCTTAATGATAAACCCTTCCACGATAAATGAGTGGAAGGGTTTTTTTATGTCCCTGATTAAGTGGTAACTTTAATTTTGTTCCTTATATCGTCTCGTAATGCTTGGCGCACTTATATTTTAAAATTTTTTTATGAAAAACTTTCAAGATCAATTTTTATTAAATCCAGCAATCACATTTTTAAATTTCGGCTCCTTTGGCGCAACACCCAAGCCGATATTTGAAAATTACCAATATTGGCAAATGGTATTGGAGGCAGAACCGGTGCAGTTTATTGTATTTGATGGCTTTAACTATTTATCAGAATCGAGAGCTGCGTTAGCAAAATATATTGGTTGTGCGGATCAAGATGATTTAGTGTATGTTACTAACCCTTCCTTCGCTATAAATCTTATCGCAAAAAATTTCCCATTAAAAGCAGGAGATGAAATATTAACGACGGATATTGAATATGGTGCCTGCGATCGGACTTGGAATTTTTATTGTGAAAAAGCGGGTGCTACTTACCGACGACAAAAAATTAATCTGCCCATTACAACTAAGGAAAAGTTTATTGCTGATTTTTTTGCAGGCGTTACCCCAAATACAAAAGCAATATTTATTAGTCAAATAACCAGTTCAACTGGATTAATTTTTCCCGTAAAGGAAGTTTGCGAAATTGCGAAATCAAAAGGACTCATCACTATTGTCGATGGTGCACATGTACCAGGACATATCCCATTCAATTTGAGTGAAATTCAAGCCGATTTTTATACGGGTGCTTGTCATAAATGGATGATGGCACCCAAAGGTTGTAGTTTTTTATACGCGCACAAATCGGTGCAACCCCTTTGTGACCCGCTTATTGTAAGTTGGGGCTACAAAGCATTGAAACCTTCTCATTCGGCTTTTTTGGATTACCACCAAATGATTGGTACCCGTGACTTTTCGGCGTTTTTAACAGTACCTACTTGTATAAAATTTATGGCGGAAAACGATTGGATTACTGTTAGAACTACCTGTCATGAAATGGTCCTTGCAAACGCACAACGCTTTTATGATTTACTAGAATCAAAACCTATTAGCCCATTAACCAATGAATGGATTGGGCAAATGATCAGTATCCCCATCAAAACCAATGCGCCAGAAGTTTTACAAAGAAGGTTATTTACCGATTATAAAATTGAAATTCCAATCATGCGTCAGGAGAATGATGTTTACATGCGCTATTCCATCAATGCATTTAATACCATTGAAAATTTAGATACACTATATCGTGCCTTGTCTGAATTAAAAAAACAAAATAGCCTTTAAATTTACGCTCTCCAATCTAAATTGTTTAAAACAATTGCGTTTTCTTTAGCGCAATCTAATTCAGTAGTACCGGTATAGGATTCTTGCTCAATGATGTGGAATTTTAAACCATTTTGCGCACCTACATATAAAATGTTTTTAAAATCGATGGTTCCTTTGCCCAATATACATGACTCATGCCCAGTGGGTGTTTTTATCAAATCCTTTACATGGCATAATTTAAAACGATTAGGATATTTTTTTAAATAAGTAATCGGATCGGCACCAGCTGCTACTACCCAATAAATGTCCATTTCAAAATCTACCAAATTAGCATCTGTCGCATTCATCAACACATCCTGTGGCATTCCACCTGCCATTGCTTTAAAAGAATAGTCATGATTATGATAAGCAAAACGAATGCCATTCTTATTAGCTATTTCGCCACACTTATTAAATTGATCAGCAAAACGCTTGTAATCATCAATTGATTTTTGCGCACCAATATGCGGACATATTAAATACTTCATTCCAATTTCAGCAGCTTCAGCAGCCTTGCGTTCAAAATCCTTATTGATGTCACAATGTGAAGCAATCATATTCATCTCTAAATCACCCAATTGTTTTTTAAACTCCGTATTTTTCATACCCCAGAACATGCCATCAGCACCCTCAAAACTTTCAATTTGCTTATACCCGCAATTAGATAAATGTTTCAACACCCCTAATGGATTTTTAGCCAATGCTTGCTTTACCGTCCACAACTGAATGCCAAACTTGTTTTTCTTTTGTGCCATCGCAAATAGCTGATTATTAAATGGGGTACCCAATGCTAAACTAGCTAATGCGGTGTTGCGTAAA
>Ga0209355_1000118_pt1 | contig 45720 bp, 47 predicted proteins | sample LauGreSBDMM110SN_3_FD_187563 | JGI IMG/M metagenome (GOLD analysis project Ga0209355, IMG submission 187563) | Freshwater lake microbial communities from Lake Michigan, USA - Sp13.BD.MM110.SN (SPAdes) (version 2) | ecosystem: Environmental > Aquatic > Freshwater > Lake | place: Lake Michigan... | reverse complement strand
GTCCCAATAAATCTCCTACAAAAAAACGATAGCTTGCCTCTAAGAAATCATCTTTTCCTAATTTGCCAATTAGAGTTTGCAAACCTACATATAAGATTGCAGTTATCGCCGCACCAATCACGCTAACTAAACTTAGCTTAAAAACTTCAACTCGGTTTTGAAGTCTTGGAACACCTTTCATTAGCTTGATCAATACATACGAAATAGTTGCGTAGCATCCGATCAAGATCGCATTTCCAATCAAAACAGATGAAGAAAAGATAACTGAATCGCGGATTAACCAATCAGCAAATCCGATTGTGATAAACACCCACGGTGCCCACAGCAATCCCGCCCAAGTTAAGAAAAGTACTTGAACAGCGGCAGGCGGGTTCCAAGGTGTTATGTTGAGCTGCCCCATAGCGGACGGTGATGCAAAGCTTGCCCGTGTCATCAGTCCACCACCAAGGTTTTAACTTCTTGGGGACTTCAACTTTGCGGCTCTGTCCTGTTGTCTCGTCCTTGACTGTGCGAATTCTTACTGGAGAGAACTCAGTGCCTGACTGCTGCGCCTTGGCTAACTGGATTTGCTCAGCCAACTTGGTGCTGAGTTTTTGACGCCTAGCGTGCTGTGGGCTCGAGCCCTTTTCACGCTTGGCTTGAACTAATTTCAACGCGTTTAAACCTGACATAACTACTCCTTTTGTGTTGCAGGAATAGCTAATTTATTGTCAGACCACAGCGCTGAGCAACCGAAAAGGCTGGTAACCCGACAGTCTGGAAGGACTCAGACTATCTAATCATCTGAATGCTCGAAAGTCGAAAAGTAAGCTAACGCTGTCATCTCCTCATCAGCAATCCTATGCCGGTGCAGAGACTCTTCATTTGCAGCGTCAATTGAAACAGGAAGGTACCGTTTAAGTTGCTTTGGACTTAGATGCCAATATTTGTTATTGGTTGCTTCTTGCAACTTAAACTCAAGTTCTTGCTTCAAATCGGGACCTAGTCGAGACCTGAAGAAAACAGCATCATGAACACGTGCAATTGGTACGTGTCCATACTGGGCAGCAACTGAACAAATGAAATCCATTGATTTGGTTTCAGCATGTTGATACAGATAAGCTAATACTTTGGGCTTGCTGACTCTTCCACTTGCTGTGTGTAGACAATCAAGTTCCATGATCTCTGTAGAGTTCTGCTTTACTAATCCAAAAATGAAATCATCCAAAGCTCGTTGTTCTTCAATGAACGCCTTGACTGTAGGGTCCGCTAGAAATCTATCTCGCTCATATTGATTCTTCAAGATATCTACAAGTGCTGGGTTTTTCCATCCGCCACTGCTATCAGTCCAACCGCTGCCCGTACTTTTTGCGCCAAAACTAATTGCTGTTAGCGCTTGTTTGATCAACCCTATTTGAAAGTCGTTAGTTAAAGTTGTGTTACCTGCAAAAGTAAAGTATCGAACCGTTGCCATGAAATCAACTTTATCTTCAAGGTACAAGGTAGTTGCAGGGAAATACAAGCGAACATCACGATCAGCATTAGCTTGCAATAGAAGGTCTCTGGCGTAACCCATCTTCCAAGCTACCACGCTGCTGCGCATGTCGTACTCCCAGCAATTTCCAAGCATTGCCCGTCTGAGCTCTTTGTGAACATTCTGTACGCTAACGCCTTCGTAATAGATGCGTCCAAATGGGCTAAGTTTGATGCGCTGGGGAAACATAGTCCCGTTTATGGATGCAACTGCCAAGACAATCTTTGCTTGGTTCAAGACCTGCTGTCGCTTTTTCTTGGATCCGAACTGTGCACCTGAACCCAACCAGTGAACAAAAGCCTTCAGTGATTCGATATCAACGGGCGCGAAGTGGAATCCTGCCTCAGCCCCTGATATTGAACAGGGCTCCAGATCAGGATACAAATGATCAAAGACAGCACGACTGTCATTTTCTTCCCCTGTCAGGTAACTATCAAGCTCTCTGTCAGTCTTGATTTGAGAGATTGTGGTGCTACTTACAGCCATTCGATCATCAAGTGCGATCAAGCTACTTAGTTTGACTGTCGAATACTCACCAGAGAATTTGCTACCTTTTTCTACCGTTGTTACTAGTTCCAATTGATTGTCCTTAAGCCATTTATGCACTCTGAGCTTTTTAGGTCCTATCCTTCCACCCTTGTTTGCCAAGTCATGCAGTGGAATTGGATACAAACCCAACTTTCTATGAGCAGGTGTAATTCCACGCTGCATGGCAGTAAGCAAGAGTCCTTCAAGTGCACTTACATATTTACCAAGAGCTCTTGAGGCTGAATTTGCTGGAGCTGGAAATGCTTGCTGCAACTTAGTTAGCACTAGGGAATCAGTTATCAGGTTGATCATGGGAATGGTCTTGAAATCTATGTTTACAGTAGTATTTATCTGGTTTATGTATATATAAAAAGTAACACACATATAGTAAATAACTACCCCATCTGGAGCATTAGTAAAGTTATTGATAACAAGGAATTGAAGAAAATAAATCAGGAATTAGTCCTTCTGTCTTATCAATTGACAATTTCATTTTCGGCTCTGGATTTGTAAAACATGAAGGATGTAAAAGCCTAAGCGGCTGACCTTTTACTACACTGTGCAGTACCGCAAAAATCACACAGTCATCCATAAAATTTAACCAACGTTTCGGGGTTTTTTCTGCAATCTCTGGCGATTTAGTAAATACAGAATCCTCATCTTTCAAAGTCTCTAATAGGCTCTCATAGAGAAAGTTTTTTCCTTTTCCGCCCGCCCAAATAAAGTCAGGTTCATTTTCAAATTTTTTGAAAATCTTTTCTATGTTTATATGGGGTGTCAGTACCACAGTGTTGATACCTAGTTCAGCCAAGCTTACTGCGCTATATTTTGTTTTTGATTTTTTCATTTAAATTTCCTTCAAACTGACAAATCCGGTCAGTACGGCCATGGGTAAGTCCCATAACTTAACTATGCCCGCATTGACATTTTTCTGATAATCTCAAAGAATTCAATCAATTTACTTGTTAAGAAAATGAAAGTCCATTTCCTAGCACCGCATCCTTTGTTTGGTCGCAAAACAGCTCCTCTTCCTTTAAAGGAACAAGAACGAAGCCCCTACTACTGGTGGTGGGCTTACCTCAGACGCTCAGAGGCCTACATCAAGTGCTGTGAGAAAGGTGGGAAAGGCCCCCTTGCTAAGCTCTACGCTGACTTTGGTGATGTGAGGGAAGATGACTTTCGCAAATGGTGGACTACGGGTGACCATGGTGCTCAGCTATTTGCCGAGCAGCGACAAGCAGTCAAATTTGGCCAGCTGAAAGATGCAGCAGAATGGCATCCTGACTGGACCACCGACGTAGCATTGGTAATTGCTATCCCTTTAAACATGAATAAACGTCTGATCAAAGCAGGCGTTTCTAAACTGCTAGATCAAAAAATTACGACTCGTAGAGGCCGCAAAGCACTTAGTGAAACTGATAGCTCAGCTAGATACCACCTTGCCAGGAACTACTCCTCGCGAAACCTTGGTAAAGCTCTTGAGGTATATGACCTGTGGATACGCGGAAAAATCAATCCAGAAGAAAAACTCAAACTATGGGAAATTGGTGTTGCAGCTAATCTGAACACTCTTAAGAAAGCTACTTCCATAGACCCACATGATCGAATGGAGGTTAGAAACAGACTGAATGCAGCGGTCAATCGCTATGTGAAAGAAGCTAGGAAGCATATTCTTGGAGTCGAAAAAGGTATTTTTCCATCTGTCTAAATTTCCCCAACACACCTAGCATTCATAAATACCCCTCATATACAAACTTATAAAGGGACAGAACTATGGCAATTATCAAACTCGATCAACAAACGAAAAATGTCAATATCTCAGAATGCGCAATTGAGCACACACTGATTTTTAAGTACTTTGACGATTTACCAGAAAAGCAACGCGACGATGAATTCAAGCGGGCACTGCAAATTGGAGTGATCGCGCTCATGGAAGATCGTTTTGCAGCATTCTTATCAAGAACAGAGGGCGAGTTAGGCACACAGCTTGAATCTCTTAAGTTAATTTATGAGAGAAATGTTAAGGCTAAAGAAAAAACTACTGAGTCAGGCACTAGCGCTGAGCCAGAAATATATAAAGAAATACAAAATTACCTTGAGCGTGCTGGATTTGCTGATGACGATGTAGTCATGACTGGCGCGTCTGTTGGAGCAATTCCGCGCAACAAGACTGGTGACATTGTTCTTAAAGTCAATGGTGATGACACAAAGAAAATTGCAGTCGAAGTTAAGTTTGATCAGTCTCTAGCACTTGGTGAATTTGATGGAACAGACAGCCTTGGCCGTCCACGTGATACCGCCATAAGCCAAATGATTGAGTCAATGGCAAATCGCGAAGCTCAGCTAGCAGTAATTGTTTTTGATCAAAGTCGTTCATCTGATGGACTCAAGAACATGGTTAACGGCATAGCTTGGATTCCAAGCGTCGGATTTGTAGTCATCATCGATGACGTGCGCCAAGACTACTCCAACTTGTTTATTGCGCTTGATTTGGCACGCAGCATGTTAATGAGCACACTGCAAGTGGTTGATCAAAATATTTTTGAAAGTCTTCTTGGGAGAATGTCAAAAGATCTTTCATCCATTTTAGAAACTGAAAAGCTCCTCAAGGAGAACCACGCAAATCTCAAGAAGATTGCTACTTCAATACGCAAGCATGCAATGCTAGTGGGATTCACGCAGAAGATACTCAAAGACTTCATCGCAAATGGAAATGTCAGCAACCAAGAGTTGCTTAAGCTTTACCACGGCGATGGACTCAAGGAGGAGTTTGCTGCAATCACCAAGGATGTAGAAGCCATTTTCCCTGCGTTAGAAATTGATAATTGATCAATACTCGCTAGGCAACATGATCACCCAGTGCTCGCAATCCCAGCATGCATAGAGAGTGATGGAGTTCAGGGGAAAGTCAGTGTAAGGAATCTCCTGCCTGGCGTGTTCATGATCATTACCGTCCTCATAGATCATTACAGCCCTGCCCTCAGTGACTTGAACGCGAACCGAGATAAACCAGTCCTCAGTGCCGATTTCGCATAAGTGGCTGGCAATCGCATCCATCATCCAAAAGCACTCAGCCTCATCTGCCAAGTACTTGGTGCCGTCTGTCAGCAGGTGCCTGCGGCTGATACGGTAGTACTTCTCAGTGCCAATAAATTGATTCAATTGACTGGGATCAAACTTCTTCATTTGTGTGTCCTTTGTTGCTTGCATGAACACAGTTTGTTTTCAGACGCACAGATGGACAACCGACATTTGGTAACCCGACATTTTGGACGGTTACCAGCTCAAACTAAGTTGACTTCATTAGGCTGGGAGCAGACATTCAATCGTCGCAAGTGACTGGCCACGGCCGACCCGTTGCGGACCTTGGAAGGCGTTATTCGTAAAGCCTTATCGGGCGATTACAGTGAAAGTCGGCTCATAGCTCACGGGAAAATTAACTGATCGAGCAATAAAGCAAAAGTCATGAACTTTATGGTGAAGTTCGCCAGCAAATCCCAAATCTGCGCCTTCTTGCACCGAAATTTTCGGCCGGAGAACTGCAGCAAGAAACCGTCCGGCTCCATTCGGCAGAGTCTCGCCATGGCCAATCGGATCGTCACGGTAGCTTGTAACAACGATCCCAGCATTGCTCGCAAGATGTAAATACCAAAGCATGTGGCATGCGGACAAAGCCGAGATCAGGAGATCTTCAGGATTCATCTTGGCTGGATCGCCACCAAGGAGAGGATCATTCGAACAATGAATGATGTCCTTGCCGGGCAAAGCAATATCCCAAGTCCGGTCGTAACTTTTGTAAGCGCGAGTTCCTTCTCCCCGGTTTCCAGTCCAGACAATCGACGATGCGAAATCGTGTAGCTTTGCCATGTCTTGTCCTTTTCATTTGCAGCAATAGTTTCCAACTACTTTGGTTTATAGCTTAGTCCATGCCGTATCGAAGGGGCCTTTCTACCCGAGCTCGCTGCGGCCTGCCGGAACTTCCGATTCTGACCGACAGCTGCAGCTCCGCCTGCAACGTTCGCTGACCGCAATCGCTGCATAGCAGTCAACCGAAACTAGCACTTAAAAATCGCAATACACCCTCTTCTGGCTGCAGATAGACACCCCCACTACTTTCACAATTTTCGCTCGTGATTCGTAAAACATGACAAGCTAAAAAGCCCTACAACGCATCGTTTTCAGAGCTCGAATACTTTGGGTGCTGGCACTCTAGATCAGCGCTTGTAGGGCTTGCTATTCAATCTGCGCTGGTTATCCACAGCTCATGTGAGTTATCCACAAAAAATCACGAAAAATCTAGCTTTAAATAGATTTCAGTATTTGAATTCTCATTTGATTGGTGATCAAAACAGCGTCATCTATATCAAGTACCGCTCTTAGCTCCGCATCTTCAGAACACAAGTTTGGGATCGAGACTGCCAAATCGCCATTAGAGTTTTGATCAACTAGATCCGTCCACCCATCATTTTCTAGCCATTCGTAAATCAACGAAATCGATTCGGGTACTTGGTTACCGCTATGCACAGCATCAATTACAGCATCTCTACATGGCCGCAGATGTGCAGGGAGTTGAGTAATGCAGCTCATGGTTTTTTCTTCGTATACAAATAAAAACTACTGGAAATTGAATACGGATTCTCTTAGTTCATTTGCGTAGCCATCCCACCGCATTTCTTTCAACCACCGTTGCAAGTTGGGCTCACCTAATCGTTGAAATTCAACAGCCTCTTGATCATCGCTATAAGAGAGTTCTCCGCCAACTATATAGTCATCTTCTATTCCAGTTACTAAGGTTCCGTCTATGTATTCTGGAAGTACATACTCGTCTAATTCTTCGTCATAGTAATCTTGAGCCTCGCCTAAACCAGAATACCGGCCTTCAAAAACCTTGTAGTTTAAATTATCTCCATACGCTACACATAAATACTCCTGCCAAGCGCTTGTCATTCCAGAGCCTTCTCTTGCAGCAACAATTGAAATTTTGTGCGTTAAAAGATACTGATCTATCACAGATTTTTTGATTGGTTTAAACATAAAGAATGAAACGTAGCGGTTTGTTGCAACACAAACAACTCGAATAAATTCACCTCTATGTTGCGCAAGAATACCTCTCTTGTTTATAGGAACTTTGTAGATATAGGATTTCCCAGTTCCTCCATGTAACCTATATTGGTCTCTCTTTCCAGTGCTTAATTGATAACCTTTTTTCGAAAGTAACTGACTTAATTGTCCGCTCATTTCGTGCTTTTCTTTTGTCCATCTTTCGAGTTGATTGAAACGCAAAATTAGCTTACCAACTTGATCATGGTAAATGTCGTTATAAAGATCAGAACCTCTTATCATTCTTGCACCTCAAAAGTAAGGGGAAAGTCAAAACACAACGAAAGTCTAATTAAACTTTTAATTTATAAATTAACTTCAAGAATTTACGTAATCACTTTTGCGTGAAAAATTCTTCCATCCCTCGCATTCCATCTGCCACCACAAATGACTCGTACTTTTTTACCTGCAAAAGCTTGTAATGCTCCTCGTTGATTTTCTGGAACAAAATACAAACAATGCTCAGCTTTACGCTGCAAGTGATAGTCTCTGTAGTCACCCGTGAATTTAAGATAATTTTCTGTCTCAGCAAGATTCAAGAATTCATCGAACATCTCAGTCTTAACTTTATTCCAAGTAGGGATTTTGTTTAATGCTCTGAGACACTTTCCAACTTCATCTTGTAAATCATCTTTAAGTTGATCTTCGAATTTAAGCGCCATAACTTTATCCCTTCTGAAATTCAAGCAATATCTCAATGATTAGGCTCACCTAATGAGCCCAAGTCCAGTCATATTTAAAAATACAAACGTTTCTTACAGGACTTTGAAAGTTAAATGCATGTTGTATTCAAACTCCGTACCGTTTGATCACAAAAATTAGTTAAATTTTTTGCACTCCGAGGATTTCAAATTCTCAGCAAATGGAAAGAATCTTTACTGTAAGAGAACATTCAAAAATTGCCAAGTACTCTAGTGGGTCTATTACCCTGCCTGTTTTCAACTTGATAAGGGAATGCCCAGTGCAGCCCAAGCCTATGTTGCAGTTATGAAGACTACGCGTTAATAAACCCTACAACGCTTCACTTCAAATGGCCAAGCACTCATGGTGCTGCAGCCGCAGCACTTCGTTTGCAGGGCTGATTTGAGGTGTTTAAGGGCTGGGCACTCAAAGAGTGCGAGATCCCGAGAAAAATCTATGAAAACGTTGCTTTCTAAAGATATCAGTGTTTGAGCGTTGAAATCATTGAAGAAAAAAACCCCAAAAAAGTTATCCACAGCCTGTTCATTTTGCCATTCAGTAACCTAAGAAACCCACCATTTTGGACGGACTCAGGTTGCCCAGATAAATATGTGAAAACACAATGCAATTAACGCAAACACATGATTTAGGAGAGACGATATGGCACAAGCGAAAACACTAACAGCAACTGATATCGAGCAGCTGCTTAACTACATCAATACACGCAAGTACGCAGCGCGTAACCGCTCAATGATGTTGCTCACGCATTGGGCGGGTTTGCGTATTGGAGAAGTTGCTTGCTTACGTTGGTGCGATGTAACAAACAGCGACGGGCAAGTGAAAGATGAGATCCGCTTGCTGCCCGACATGACCAAGGGCCGCCATGCACGTACTGTGTTCGTAAACGCAAAGCTACGAGCAGAATTGCAAGCCTACGCACAGCAAGCCAAGTGCGTAGATCGCAGCTATCCATTCTTTGCAAGTCAAAAAAGCATCAAGGCTGGCTTTAACGCAAACAGCTTGTCTCAAACGTTTGCGCTGCTGTACGAAGGCGCTGGGCTTGAAGGCGCTAGCAGCCATAGCGGGCGCAGAACGTTTTTAACGAACCTTGCCAACAAAGGCACAGCCATTCACTTGCTCAAAACGCTGGCTGGCCATCGCAGTATTCAAACCACTGCTACTTATTTGTACAGTAGCCCTTCACAACTTCGAGCAATAGTTGAATTGATTTAGGCATCACAAGTCATCTTTAATCTCTTCAACATCGATAAGGACCGTCCCTTCTGACTCTTCACCTTTCGGCAGCTCGTCAATTTCAGTCCAATCGTCTTGCTCACACTCGCCCTCATCTACACAATACAGAGCATCAGCAGATGTGTCCGCACGTACACGCAACCATTCTTGTATTCGGATAACCCTGGTCCGTTGAATAACGTAAGTATTTGCCATTGAGTAACTACCGAGTCCTATGAAATAACATCGAATGGCCAGCCGTAGTAGCTGTAGAGAAATTCTCCTTCTCCCAATCGATCAGTGAGCTTGACCTTAATTCGAAACTTAGTCCCAACGGGATAGTTAGTCAACATCTTTTTGGAGCATTCGACGTGAAGAGTTGACGGGAAACGCTGACCTGCTATGGGACGGATATGAAGATATCCGTGCGGTCCCGCCCGCGCAGAACGATAGCTTTCTACGATTATCGTGAAGTATGCACCATCAGTTTTTGCCATAGACAAGTTCGTTAAGAATCTTAAATTTTGAATTCGAACGCTTTGATTTTTTATTTGAACATTTATCCATTAGAGCGATAAAGAATTTCGCTTCAATTCTAAAACGCATAATCTATCGGAGCAAAATTTTCGCCGTAATTACACTTGGTTCGTTTTCATAACCTTTTAATGCTAAATTTTTTACTCTATGCTGAACGTCGTCAGGTGACCAATAAAACCAATTTTTTTCTTCACAAAAGCTCTTGATTTTTTCTCCATCAGATGTTCGAACTTTTCCGAAAATTAATCCCAACTTGGGCTGTATTTTGTTTGACACAAGACCTTTGGTCACTAACTCTTTAATTACATTATCTTCAATGATTTTTCTATAATTTTCACACGTCACAAGCTTGTATCTGCCTTCTGGAAATTTGTGTGTGTGCTGTATATCCTTTAGCTTGACGCCACTTGAATCGAAAAATGATTTCACTTCAAAAATTATCAATTCGTTTTTTTGATGATTGAAGGCTAGCAAATCAATCTCCGGTCGAGGAAGCGAAGGCTTACCCAGCTTCCTTTTTTGTTCCTTTGATAATTCGACCTTATAGGATTGTCTAACCCAGTATCCTTCATCCTCGAGTAGCGTCTTACATATAGACTCAAAGTAATCCATGTGGCAATCCTAGTTGAAAGCTTAAGCTGAGATTTCAGTGCGATGTATGGTTTTAATTATTTTTTGAAAATCTAGGCAAGAAATAGCTTCTATTCACCTCTCGTGGTGGAAACTCACCCGAGTTTGCATAGTCTGCAAAATCAAGCATGCTCCCAGAAATTGGTAGATTGACAGATTTAAGCTTTAGTTTTTTCTTTAGATGCAAGGCTGCTTTGGTTGACCAATCGATCGCAAACTCCCCTGAAAGTCCTTGTTGATACCCTCCAGTGAGTTGCGCTCCAACACATGTAAAACCTATACTTTGAAAATATTCATCAACATTTCCTATTTCTACAAAATTGCCTATAACAATCAAATCGCCGTTGGGCTTAACAAGGTCTCCAACCTGTTCAATAAGTGAAGCGAAGTTTTGCTCAGTCGGCTGGACCAAATCCACTCCTATTGCTACAGCCCATTGAGCCTCAGACCTGAAATCCTCTAGATCGCACTGCTCAAATTTAACTCTTGCAGACTGTTTGAATTCAAGCGCTTTTGTTATCGCCGCTTCAGATGAATCAATACCTGTGACCTGGATTGGATGGTTTTCAGCCAAATAATTTGCAAGAATCCCAACGTTGCATCCAATTTCAATAACACTAAGTTCTTTATCTTTTTTTGCCAATCCGGAAATTATTGAACTACATATCGTTATAGAGTCCATCAACCAAGCTCTGCGAGTTGAATGCCACCAGGATCGCCATTGATCTGAAGCATAAAGATTTGTTAGAGCTAATCCAGTTTTGTTCTTTTTTTCAAAGTTTTCTGTTTTGAAGTTTTTCTGATGCTCCTTGATGAGCCGATTAATTTTCCGATGCTCTGCTTCAGTTACACCTACACCGCGCATTGCATAGTATTCTTCGAAATCTACGAAGCAATCAATCGAGTATCTTTCCTTGAGCCAAGCATCAAGTTTTTTCACTTTGCTTAACGACAAATAATAATTTGATCTTCCATCTGCTTGGACTTTTTTCATGATTGATTACTCTTTGCTTGGAAATTGGTTGGTCATAGGGTATTGTTCGTTTAATGATTTAACTCTGAAACTTCATAATCCATATTTAAGTTAATTGGACTGAGACTTCGCAAGCATCGAATTTAAAGATCGGCTTGAAACCACCATAATTAGCTTCATTGTTGCTCTGGTCGCGCCTACAAAAATTCTGATCTTTGAGTTTTCATCCATCTGGGCAAAGTCGATTTCCGTGAGTACAACGCATGGTGCGGCTTGGCCTTTAAATCTGTGGACTGAGTCGGTTGTAATTTCGCCCTCAGAGTACTCAGGATTTCCGAATTCATCATATTTCCCTTGGATTGGAGAGCGGAGTGTGTGCTGTCCAATTTGCGTAAATGGTGTAAGGACAGAGCTCTCTCGGCCTCTAAATGAGAGCAGTGCAACGTGCTTAGTCTCGAAGCCAAGCTCTATAGCCCGGTCTAATGCCTCAATAGTCCTAGGGATCAACTCACCCTGATTCTCGTAAGTTAGTACCTCTACATCTCCGCCTTCGATTGGGCTGCATGACACTATCGGAGGTACAAGTCCAAGGAGTTCATTGATCCCGCTCAACACTCTTTTGGGGCTTCGAAAGTTAGCCTCTGAACGAATGGTTACCCAGCCATCAAAGGGTATCCGCTCTCTCGAGTAAACATTTTGCAATGGGTCTTCAAGCCACCAAGCTTTGCCACTTGGGCGCAATAAACGTAACAGATTAGCTGCCCAAGTTGGCTTGAAATCTTGCCCTTCATCAACGATCAAGTCATCGAACATTTGGTCGTCACTCGGTTGATAGCTGTCAAGAGTTGCCTCCATTTGAGCGAAAGGCCCTGGTTTCAGATGATCTATGGGTGTGCCAAGTAGTTTGGCAATGCGATCTCCCAACTGGTGATATCCAGTCACCAGGCCTCCCTCTGGCGCAACTTTCGAGACATGATCTGCCAAGGATCGGTTGTAACAAACATAGAGTGGTTTGCGGCCTTGCTTGATTGATTCTCGGAAAACAGACAGCGCCAGCTGGGTCTTACCTGATCCGGCAGTTCCTATGACTCTTAGACGGAATGGTGAGAAGTCAATTTTTTGGGCCCATTCAGACAACCCTCCCGAGACGCGGGTATACATTCGGTCAGTTTGGCCAATAGCTGCATTAACATCAGGAACGATTTCTAAGAGATCGCTTAAGAACTGATGCAGCATTTCTTGAATTGTTGCATTAACTTCCTCATCAGGAATAATTGATTCGATAATTTGAATCAATTGATCTTTGCGTGTTGAATCCACTATCCGTTTCGGATCAATTCCAGCTGAGCCCAATTTCTTGATTTTGTAATCGGGACAGTAAAGTATTGAATCAACGAATACGATATTTCCCTTAAGTGCCTGTTTCAGACGATGCTGAAGGCCGTGTGCATTACGAGCAATCTGAAAAGGTACATTTTTAGCTTTTTGTGCATACTTTTTTTCAAGCCCATCCTCGGTCTCATCCAAGAACCCAGTCTTCTGCTCTATTAGTAAAAGTTTTCCAGATGGGCTGACTATTGCGAAATCAATCTCGCCGTAAATCGCATAATTTTTACTCTCAACATTTGTCCAATGAACTCCGTGGTAAACGGTATAACTGTCAGCCAAGCTAGTACCCAAGAGCTCCAAGGTTTCCAGCTCTCGACCCATGTCTGAAAGCTTGTTGACCTCCCTCCAACCACTGGGAAAAACTTTGGCCATATAGCTGCCTTTATCTTGTACTTATAGTTGTATGAACTTAAATGGTGAGTAATTTAGGAAAAGTTTTACTCGCTTAGCTGGTGGTTTGCTAATGCAACGAGGGTCCTATTCTTCATGTGCAGGATCTCTTCTGCGCCTTTATTGAGCATAGCTACCGCCTTTTCGACTCGTGCTTCTAGTGCATAAACATCATGCTGAAATGCTTCTTCAGTAAGTTTCTTTTCAAAAAGTGCTTCCCGTATTTCAGAAGAACAGGCAAGTACGCTTTCAATTACTCCAACCAAATCCTGAAGTTCCTCGCCAAAAGATAGTTCAACTGAATTTCTTTTGTTGGAGAAATTTTGGTCTCCAACAATTTGGGCTAGGTTCTCTAAACCCATCCACCGCCTCTTGAAATAGTATTCTGGTGTTCCACTCATACAGATGCCCTTTTAAGGTGTATTTTTGATACGTGTGCTAGCTTTTGATTTAGTCCAAGTATCTACGCAAGCCATTGATCATGTTCAAGGAATCTTTTCTCTGGATGTTGTTAATGATGAATAGATCAAATGAACCAAAAGCGCCTTGTATTCGTGAGCCTCTATGTCGTTGTTTAGCGTCAGAGCACTGTAGCCCCAAATTTTTTGAATATATTCGTCACACGTGCTAAAAACACCAACTTCCGAATGCCATTTTGGAATATCCGACAAAGTGACTTTGGATTGACTAAAAGGCACTAATTGGGTTGGATAGTTGGTGTCAAATTTAAGAGCATTGTTAAATACCCAGGCGTGCCAGTCGTGTACTTCCAGACTATCCATGCCTTCTAAAGGCTCCTGATCACGAAAATAAAGACTCGATAGAAATCCCCACATTTGTTGTGCATACGTCAATTCCATCGACTGCATCAAGGACAGTAAGGGTACTTGTCCAGGCTCAAGGCCAAGAAAGTAATCAACTCGATTGCCCTGTAGAGTGGTGAAATATTGGTTGTAAATGAGTGGCATGCAAGACTTGATCAGCTCGGCAATCTGTCTTGAGCCTGAAATATCACTATTTGCTAAAAGCATGATCTGAAACATTCCACACCCAAATGCTTCAACCAGACTTGCACCCCTAACAGCTGTTTTATTACCTATTTCTTTGATAAATGCATCGTATAAACGCGTAGCATCAACAAGCTTATCAATAGAGGTGACGTCTACTTTAAAGATGCCATGATCTTTGGGTTCAACAATATAAAAAACCTTCTCAACTTTCGGAATCTTTATCTCGCGAAAATTCAAGATAACTCCGCTCCGATAACAAAATTCACTAATTTCTTGGTCGTACCCATCGTAAACCTCCCCTACTACCTCGTCTATATTTTTTGTACGATCGATTGGTACTGCAACGTTTAATGTTTTAAAAAGTTCTTCTAATCTCGCTTGTGTATCTGGTGCGCCTGAGCAAAGACCAAGCATCACAAATAAGCCATGTATTTGCACACGATCCATTCCATTCAAATAAATTCGCGTTACAAAATTCTGAGTGTGTAGAGGCAGCCCTTCAAAGTCTGATTCAAGTAATCTAATATCTGAATTTTTGTGAGATTGAGACATGATTATTTACGTCCATTTATTCCAATGAAAGGACCTATTCGAATTTTCATTGCTTCATATTCAGGGCTAATGTTTTGAGCGAAAAATAAATCAATTGCAGTTTTGACTTTCGGCTCCAGCTCTTGATATTTGCGATCAAAACACATCCAATTTATTAGATTGCATAGACAGTTGTCCGTGATCATTGGATCGTCTAATGGAACCGAAGCAGAATCAATCACACCAGCATCAACAAAATTTGTAATCTTGAATCCATCTTTGCGATCAAAGTCCAAAACTATTTTTGTTTCGTAGTAATCAATTTCATTGGGGATAAAAGAATTGTCTTCAACTGGGTGGCGCAAAACTACTTCGTACTCTTTACTTTTATCAATCAAGAAATCTTTGTCAACAATTTCGATTCTTGATTCTGACTGCATTGTGATAATGCGACTACCATCAAGGTTGACAACATCCATTCTCAGGCCATCGATAAATCTATCCACGTATTTTGAAACTATTTCTTCCTCTAACTTTGTCAACATTTGGCGTCCTTTTTTATAGCTTCCCAAAGTTCTTTTCAATTATTTTTTTGCAAATCTCGAGATAAAGAATTGCTTCTGGAACCCTTGATAAACTGAAGTCTCAGAATTACGCCCTAGCTCACAAAGCAATGAGCCTGCTTTAATCCAAAATGCTAAAAACTTGTTTTCATTCAAAATTTGAACCTCAACAACGTATTTGATACACACAGTAAACAAAGGTTGGAACAACTATCAAATCTTTAACTATGAATTTAGTTGCTCATGGCTGATAATTATCATTATTAGATACTTTTGCTTTAAATTATCTACTTGCCTGCAACAGATTAGAAATCAGTATCCAAATGATTGAACAACTACACTTAACTTTGCAAGACTGGGGCCACTATGGTCTTACGTCAGTACTGCTGCTCGTACTACTTTATTTTGCATATACATTTTGGGTCGATTTTTTTAGACCCAGCAAACAAGTTTCGCGAGAATTGTCTTCTGCGCTTGTTTCGTTGCGAGAAATCAAGTCTCAAGGGACATGTACTGATCTAGATGGCATACGTGAAAAAGTCATGTTCAGCACAACTCTAAAGTCGTGCTGGGATGAGTTTAGTGACACGCTACATGGGCAAAAAAAAGCTGATTCGCAAGGGATCATGCAAGTCAACAGATACCGTGCCACTGCCCTTGCCAACAGTTTTTTCACTGAACAAATTGTTATCTCAACACCACTCAAGGCAGAGTTTTTCAAACATCTTCCCGGCATCCTGACTGGGATAGGCATTATCGGTACTTTCCTCGGATTGATTCTTGGACTTTTTACTTTTGATGTATCAAAAGATCCCGAACTAGTACGCACTAGTCTTCGCAACTTGCTCTCAAGCGTAGGAAACGCATTCGTAGTATCTTTAGCTGCAATTTTCTTAGCAATGCTTATTACATGGCTGGAAAAGCGGGCAATCAATAGACTTTACACAGAACTCGATGAGCTATGCGGATTAATCGATAGTCTGTTTGAAGCTGGCGCTGGCGAAGAATATCTTCAACGGCTGGTAGATGCATCAGAAACATCTGCTACGCAAGCAATGCAGATGAAAGAGTCAATAGTCACCGATTTAAAGCAGGTACTGACCGAGCTAACAAATCAACAAATTGCGGCAATGACTGCAAATAGCAGCCAGCTTTCGCAATCAATCGGTGACAGCATTACTCAGGGGTTAGTCGATCCTCTCACAAAAATCTCCGAAGCAGTCCAGACAGTTGGAAACTCTCAAGGAGAAGGCGTAACCAAGCTTCTGACTGATGTCATGAGTCGATTCGTGACGGAAATGGATGGGATGTTTGGCTCCCAAATGCGGGGCATGAATGAGATGCTTGTTCAGACAGCAAGTACGATTCAAGATGCCTCACAGCGCTTTGAACAACTAGCTAATCAAATCCAGCAAGCAGGAAGTGGGGCAGCAGATGCAATGTCTAAGCGTGTAGAAGAAGCATTGCTTAATATGCAAAACGCTCAAGCAAGTTCAAATGAACAAATGCGAATTTTTGTGGAACAGCTAAAGCAAAATATGTCTCAAGGACAGACTGAGTCAACTGAGCTGACAAAAAATCTTGTGAAAGAATTAAGTGAGTCAACGACTGCACTTGTTCGAAGCCTCCAAGATCAATCGAACAACGCCCAACTTACTCACAACGACAGGCAGAAAGAACGGGATGAGCAGATGAATCGTCTGCTGGAGCATCTGAAGGATAGCATTACGAACACGCAAACTGAATCGGCTACTGCAACAACTCAGCTTCTCGGCAGGCTTGGTGAATCGACTGAGAAGTTGGTTAAACAACTTGAAGATCAGACTGAAAAGGCTAGACAAGAACAAGCTCAGAGAAGCGCACAACAAGATACAACAACAGCTGAATTGCTTGATAACCTTAAGAAGCACTTCCAAAATACTCAAAGCGAGGCTGCGTCTTCAACATCTGCACTGTTGTCTCAACTTGGGGAGGCTACTCAAAACTTAGTAAAGAGTCTGCAAGATCAGGGCAATCAAGCACAGCTTGACCACACACAACGCATGGCCGATCTGGTAGACAAGATCACCACGGCACTTGGTCAAAATCATTCACAAGTTTCTAAACTCACAGAAGTAGTTACAGAGTCCAGCAACGCGATGCGCGACTCAATCGGCAGATTGCAGACGAGCACAAACACAAATATTGAAAAAATGGGATCTGGAGCTGAATTGCTGCATGGCGCCTCTATTAAACTTACAGAAAATCTATCTGCTGTTAAAGCCTCTACCGAAGGCTTAGGCACTAACGCTGCACAGTTGGTCGACGCCTCAAGCAACTTGTCAACAGCACTTTCTGCAATGCAGCATGCTCTTAGCGATCAAAAGTCTGTGCGCGACGCTATTGGGCTAATGGTGGCCGATCTAAAAAATACGCTCGAAAATGCCAAGACAGATGCAAAGCTTTCTACAGAACTTGTAGCTAATTTAGAGCGAGCAAGCGGACAGCTCCAAAAAGCCCAAACGGATGCTGGAAAGTACTTAAGCGGTGTTTCTGAAGTTTTAGCAAAAGTTCACTCTGAATTTGCGACTCAACTGAAAGCGACTTTGAACGAAGGTAATAAAGCCTTTCAGTCTGAATTGGCCCAAGCTACTAGCCACTTAAAGGGTGCCATACAGGACCTAGGTGATGTACTAGATTCCTTGCCCTCAAACTCCAAGTAAGCGATAGAGCATGTTTGGAATTACTAAGAACTCTAACGCCCACAAAAAGCGAGAAGATGGAGAGAAACCATTTTGGATTTCCTTTTCCGATCTTATGTCTGCGCTAATGGTCTTGTTTTTGATATCAATGACTGTTGCATTACTAGCTGTGACAAATGAACCTGACATCGCAGCAAAGGAGGAAGCTGCTCGCTCAAAAGCTATCAAGGACTTTATGGTTGAGATTGAGAATATCCTTACAGCTCAAGAGTTTAGTGGCATCAAAGTAGACGGAACCACGATTGATTTTGGGGTCAGGGGCACATTCGAAAAAGAGGGTCAAAACACTCTTTCTCTTCAGCAAAGTCAAATGCTTAGAAGCTTCACACCCAAACTTCTGGAGAAGTTGCGTACCACTGATGCTGGTAATGTTTGGTTTAAACGAGCTGTAGTGGAAGGCTATGCTAGTAAAACGGGAACATACCTCTTCAACCTCAACCTGAGTCTTGAACGAAGTCAAAGAGTCTTATGTGAGCTTTTGCGCGAACCAATGAACACCATCGAAAAGCCATTTTCTGAAGAAGACAGAAAACTCATCGCTACAAAGTTCTTTGTTGGCGGGGCATCTTTCAACTCCCTTCGTTCCGGAGGTGGAGCTCAAAGCCGAAGAATTGAATTTAAGTTGGAATTTAAAACCCGGCAGGAAAAGTTAGATGAAGAAAAGCTTCCTGCTCCAAAGTTAGACGATGCTGAATTAACAAACGCATTGAATCCGAAAGAGAAATGTCCGATTTTCGATCGCTCAATGAGCTCGAACATCTCTTAAAAGAGCAGTTCGATCCTCGCCTGATTCTCCATGGGGTTACCTTTGGAGATCACAGAGTCATGTCGAAAATTCTCAAAGAAATCAAACGAGACCTTGGTTCTAGCGAAGGTCGCCCATCCGAAGACTTACTGATTAAGGCAATTAGAAAGTTTGAGACCAAGGGTGATACCGACACATTTACAGAACTGAAATATGTCTGCTATGGCGTAGAGACGCCAGTAGGACCAAAAAATTACAGATTAATCGAAGACAAAGAAACTTTCGATCAATTATTAAAAGCGGTTGAAAAAAGAAATAACAAACAACTTCGACGCTGTTTTCAGGGACTCCTCTCAGGCTACTTTAGGTTTGATCCTAGCGAACCAGCAAATCAATTAGGTTCTGAGAACTGGGCTCAACTTAAAGTTTTCTTAAAAAAGACTCTAAATCCAATTTATCTAACCTCAAGCCAAAGAGGATTAATACCTGATTGGCTTTCCACTCTTTATGAACATAAAAATTTACTAGATGCCAATCCATGTAAGAGATATGCTGACTCCCTAACAAAAGGAAACACTCAGGAGCTAAAAGAGGTCTGTGATGGACTTGGAATCGAGTCATCTTCATGGGTATGGAATGAAGCCTTTTTAGCTTACGTGCAGACAGTTTGCGCTATGCGCGATGAGCCATTTATAGGCCATCTCAATGGAGTACTCGAGCTTATTAATGGTCAGGGACAGATACATTTGCCTGAAGCCATGGCTATTGAAGCTACCGCGCGTTGCGTGACTCGTTATTCCAAATCCACAAATACTCCGGAGCACCCATTACTGCGAGACACATGTGTTAGAAAAATTGGGAATCCAATGCTGGAGCAAACCAAGTGGGATGCTTTTGTTGACTATGAGCCAGCGCGCCAAATGGTTACCAGCTGGCTTAAGCAGCGACTGATTAAAGATTTCTTTGAGCTTTTAGCCCAAGACGGGGCGGCAGACATTCGTAGGCTCAACTATTGGTTAAAGTGGGAAAAGCATATTACCGAGATGTGGTTCTTTTTAGGACAAATGGCCTTTAAAGATCAGAGAACAGCTTTCAAAGATGTTAGAGAACGTATGGGCGGCTCAATCCGCCAACTTGAAGAATCGAGTAGACCTGAAAACAATGCCTTCGTTATGAGAATTGGTGAATTTTTGGTCATCGAGTTTTCAACAAAAAATAATGCAATGTTCATTTATCAAGCAGACCAAGCTTCTGCTGACATGAAGTACACCTATAGAACGACTACTCGACTCAAAAATTTGAAAGGGTCTCTAGGAAAGAACTCACACATGGGCAGCTGGGAAAGCACTTTTGATTATGTTTTGAGGCGTAAGCTCAGCCAATTAGTTCCTGCTACAGCAAGCCAAACTCCGCTTTACCGTGGTAATTCTTCTACTCCACCACCAACGACTACCACTGCATCAGGAACATTACCGCTTAACATGAACGAGCTCAAAAGTGTTGTTGCCGTTTCCAAAGCTAGCATTGAAGACTATAGAGCAAAGCAAGGAAATCTTTGGGTAACACTATTTGACAAGTCACAAGATCCAAGCCTAGCAAGTTACTTGGAACGCAGGGGTTTTAAGTATGTACCGGGCAGAGGGTACTGGATAAAATAAGCGATGAACCTCTTTGACAAACTCTTTAAATCCGAAAGCTCCAAAGATAATGCATCTGTAGATAGTGCAGATTTGAAATTGCATTTTGATCAAAAAGGGATTCATTACCAGTTCTTTGAAGATCCATTAGAGATTTCAAATGGTATTAAAACCGCAAGCGAATCCATCACAGATCAAGCTCGGCGTCTTGTTCAATTAGCAACTGAAGGGCTTTCAAGTCAAATCGGTAATAAGTATTTGATCAGCTGGGATGCGGTGTACCGGCTTCTTTCAGAAGATGATTTTTCTTCATTCATAAATCCATTATGTATACCTGCCTTTACGTCAGCAGTTCCTAAGCTTAAAAATGTGGGTGCACTTCTAGACCCTTCATTTTCGATTCTTCTTGATGAATGGGTTGATTCAAATGGTGTCCCACTTTCATCGCAACCTAAGTTGGAAGGTAAGGTTCTTAGATCACGTGATGGCCTACAGCTACTAAAACCCTTAGTTGCAGAACTACTGGATGAACTGCAATTTTTTCATTCTGTTCCAGCCGAGTCCCGGGACCAAAAATTCAAAGAAATTCGGTACGGAAGAATTAGACGACTTGCGTATGACGTTTCTGCTCCTGTTTCAGACTATGTATCTAAAACTATTGTTCTTACCCCTGACAAGCTCAAGTTAAAGATCGAAAAACGCGGCGATACAGATGACAGAGTGTTTGAAATTTGCCCCACCTTCGAGGGCTCGCCATCAGACTGGATATCAATTTTCGACAGATTTCCACTCAGCGACTCTTATGAAGTTCCAGACGGGATGTCAGTTACAAGAATTGTCCTCACACCAGAGGTTAAGGCAGTCTTAGAAGAAGTCAAAAAAATGCCTGCTCGAAGGGTATCGGGTGCTCGTGCTGAAGCATTCGTTCGTAACCCTTTTGCCGTACTAGGGGAGGAGGCAGGTAAAGTGCTGAACCCCGAAGAAGTTGAATTACAGTTGACTAAGGCAGGAATTAGCTTCGCGCAATTTACCTCTCACGCTGAATTTGGTGAATTCGGTGAAATCACACGTGTCGGAATTGTCATCAGTGACCTATCAAGACCCGATGAATCTTCTGCAATTTATTGGTTTGAATCTCCAAATGAATTAAATCGCTTCACTCATAAGGCTGAAACAAGCGTAAAAAATAATTCCTCCTCTTTTGCATGGATTAGATATGACTTGGAAATTGTTGGAGACACACTTGACCACATAAATCAGTTGAGCAGTTGGCTTGATGCATGGAGCTCACCTGAATTATGGACTGCGTCTGAGGTTCTGGACCTTAGCCATTATTCAGAACGTATTGAATCCATTGGATTCGAGAAGCCATTCATTGTTCCCGTCATTTCAAAGAAGAACAACGAAAACGGATGGTTCGATGAAAACGTTACGACTGGCTTAGCTTCAGTTAATGAGAAGACGGGTCAAGTCACCATAGTCTCCTTTCCGTTCAAAAACATTCTTCCACTTCAGCAAGCTGTTGAGGAAGCAATTCGAAACAAGCATACTCATATCCAAGTTGCGGGCTTTACTGAGCCAGTACCCATTCATGATGCACAAATGGCGTTGAAAGACCTCAAAGCTGTTCGCGATGACTTGGGGAAAAAGAAATTTAAACCGCCATCAAAGAATATTAAGAAGCCGAGCTCTCCCAAAAAACGTTTGGTCATCAAACGCAATCTTGAAGATATAGACTACACAGAGAACAGGTCAGAGGCCTTGACTATGGCGGAAGACGCTAAACCAGTCATCCCCAAAGCCTTATTGCCCTCAGCACAACTAAAAGATCACCAAAATACTGGAGTGGCTTGGCTTCAGCATCTATGGAAGCTATCTCCTCAGCAATGCCGCGGAACAGTACTTGCTGACGATATGGGCTTAGGCAAAACTTTACAACTCTTAACTTTTATTGCTGCTGCTTTTGAAGAAGATCCTAATCTTCCGCCTGCTTTAGTCGTAGCCCCAGTTACATTACTTGAAAATTGGCAAAACGAATTGGAACGTTTTTTCAAACCAGGAACACTTCCAACTCTAATGCTTTATGGGTCCACCTTAAGACACCTTCGAGTTGCTAAGAACGAGGTTGATGCAACGTTACGAGAAGAAGGTGTTACTCGGTTATTGAAAAAAGGATGGGTAGGAAACAACAAGCTTGTTTTAACTACTTATGAAACGATGCGTGACCTAGAGTTTGCACTTGCAAGCCAACCTTGGTCCATCATGGTTTGTGATGAAGCTCAAAAAATTAAAACTCCAGCTGCTTTAGTTACTCGATCGGCAAAAAAACAGAAAGTTCGTTTCCGGATTGCATGTACTGGCACACCAGTTGAAAACACACTTGCTGATCTTTGGTGTCTTTTTGACTTTGTACAACCAGGGATGCTTGGAGCACTTAATTTTTTCTCCAGAACTTACCGGCAGCCAATTGAAGCAAAAACAAATGAGCAAAAAATAAAAGTAGAGGAGCTTAGAGAATTAATCAGACCTCAAATTCTGCATAGGAAAAAAACAGATGTTGCAAAAGACCTGCCAACACCAGTTGAAGATGCTTCTTGCAAGATGCTAGCAATGTCTAATTATCAACATGGACTCTATGAGCGTGCTTTAGCCAATCTACACGAGCAACGCCAAGTAAATCCATCAGCACAACTACTGGCATTACAAGCTATTAGGAAAATCTGCTCCGATCCTCATGGGCATGCCGAATCCAGTCAAAATAATATATCCATTGATCGCTTACTTAGCGAATCACCAAAGATGGGCTGGCTGATCAACCTCCTTAGAAGCCTAGGTGCAAAACAAATCGAAAATCATAAAGTCATTATTTTTTGTGAATTTCGAGAGCTTCAGCTAAAGCTTCAGCGAGTAATTGCTGCTGTGTTTGGATTTACTCCTTCAATCGTCAATGGCGATACATCAGCAGATCCAAGGGCAAATGAGAATCGACAGCAGCTAATCGACACATTTCAAAGAAAACCAGGATTCAACGCCATCATCCTCTCCCCTCTTGCAGTAGGTTTTGGGGTGAACATACAAGCGGCAAATCACGTCGTTCACTTCACTCGAACATGGAATCCAGCTAAAGAAGATCAAGCGACCGCCAGAGCCTACCGTATCGGACAGACACGAACAGTACAGGTTTACTATCCTGGTGTGGTGAGCCCCCGCTTTCCCAGTTTTGATGTTCGGCTTGATGAACTTCTTAGTAAAAAAAGAGCCCTTGCATCTGACATGCTGAATGGTTGCAGTGACTTAAAAATTGATGATTTTTCAGGGCTACTTTAAAACTAATTTAATTAAGAATTTAAAGTCAATCCAAATGCCAAAGGCAATCAACTTTTCTTTAAATAATCAATGAGGTACTAATGCTTAAAGGCTCAGATTTATTTCAAGACATTTACCACGATCAAGTTGGAAAGCTAATACTTCGACTTAATCAAATGACTAGTTGGACAAAAGAGAAGCATGCTCTGTCTAATCAATTACTAAAACTGCTTGATAAAAATGGCTACGTGCATGGGTCTGGTGATCGACGCGAATACAGACTGCACGGAGGAACTGGAAGATCTTTTATCTACAAAGTACCTCAAAACAAAAAAGGAGCTTTATCTCAGTTTAGAGGTGAGTTTGTTCGGATAGTTTGCATTGGAACGCATCGCTTCGAATCGTTTTTTTGCTTCAAACCAATAAAAAAATTGATTATTGATTCTTACTTTATGTCCAGGAAAATTTCTGTCGTCGCTTCAAGAGAAGGCTCAGGAATGACCAGTTCTTGGCAAGAGTATTTATGCCTTACTTACGGCGATACACAGCCATATAAAGTATTTGAAGGCCGCTACATGGGATTGGCTGAGAAAGAAGACTATTTTGACGAAGAACTTGAAGATTACGACATCCCAGAATTCATTGACGGCGAAATAGTCACCGGAGTGGAAGACGACTACATTGTTGGTGGAGAACTAGCATACGATAGTGACGAGCAAGCTATGGAATTCACATATCTCTTAGATATAGATTTAGTTAACTGGCTATCTGAAATGCAGTGGGATTTTTGCACTGATGAATTAAGACAAGCATATTTTAATTTTCTTAAATAAGCTTGGTTACAAAATTTGCACAACTAGTCATCGATTTATAAGTCAATAAACCCAGCTTTCGTTTCGAACTGGCAGACTGATCAACAATTGCCTATATGAACGCCACTTTGGCATGACGTTCTCCATTAAATTGATGAACTTGTCGTTGTGACTTAGCTCAATCAAATGCAATAACTCGTGAACCAATATGTACTCCAGGCACTCAGGTGGCTTCTTGGCCAAATCAGTGTTTAAACGGATATTTCCTGCCACATGGTTGCAACTACCCCACTTGGTTTTCATTTTTTGCACAAATACTCTGTTCACCGCTACGCCAATCTTCTTTTCCCACTTGGCGATCTTGACCCGCACCGCTTCACGTACCAATTCTCGATACCATTCATCCAAGATCTCTTGCTTCTTGATGACATCAGTGCCGGGTCGGGTTTGGAAAATCATCTTGCCATGCTTTAACTTAATACTAGGTGGGGCTTCAACTTCAACCAACTTAAGCAAGTACCGCTGCCCCCAAACGTAGTGGCTTTCTCTGTTTAAAAAGACTCTACTAGTCTCACGATCTTGAAGTTGCAACCGCTTCTGTTGCTCCCTAATCCAAGCAACCTTGGCGATTACAAAGAGTCTTATGTTCTCAAGCTTCATGTAGCCCGGCGCAGCAACCGTAACCCGGCCCTTGGGAGGATGGACGCTCAAGTGGACGTTTTTGATGTCCTTGCGAACAACTTCAACCTCAATGTCACCAACTTGAAGCAGTGATTTCATCAATATTCAGTCTGCATCAATATGATTTGGAAAATACGTTCAACCTCTGCGACGCTACCGCCTAACAGTGGAAGCAAAGCAGCCTTGACCATACGTTCCTTGGCTGAATTTCCTTTGAAACCATCCTGTTTAACAGCACGAACAGTCTCGTCAATCAACAGCGCAAGCTGCTCATTTCTACCAAGGTTGTTGAACAGCGCCCTTTTCCCTGGAGTATTTAACGCTGGTGGCGTATCTGTAGCCCTACCGACCTGAACCTGCTTCGCAACAGCAGCAATTTTCCGCAGGAACTCCTCGTAATCGATCTGCTGTTGTCTCAAGTCTTCTAATATCTGGCTCAACAAATCCGACATGCGGTCATAAAAAGCTGGATCATTCAGGTGATCCTTCATTATTTTGCTGCGTACGTTGTTGCAAATCGTTTCTGCTATAGCCTTTTGGTTGCTTTGGATTCCCTTAGGCAAGCTGTTGATAGCGTCAGCAATACCGCTCTTGACGATCAAGTCCAGCAAGCCAATATTTCCAAATGGAGAGATCGGTTCAGGCTCTGAAGCTTCAATGTACGTATCGATCAAATGCCGCATATCCGCCTCGTAGGCTTTGAGATCGATGGTCTCGCCGCTGGCTTTACGAATCAATTCACGCAGCTTTAAGTAGCTATCAATCTCCCGCTTGATGCTGTCAATAGCTTGGGGACTATATCCCGCCTCATCCAGTTCATCCGAAATATTGGCAAATGCTCTTACCAACGCCACAACCGATTTGTACAAAGCAACCCGCCTTGGCTCCATTGACCTGAGATCGTCAGGGTTTTCGGTGTTTCCGCAAAAGTAGTGGATGTGCTCCAGTTCGCCCTTGGGTGGCTGAACTGGCTCACAGAGCATTGCAATAACCTCCAAAGCAGCATCCAAACGCTCACGTCCCTTTTCAAGTCGGTCTTTAAGCAAAATTTCAGGATTGCCTTCTCCCGCTTCGGTATCGTCAAGCTCTTTGGTATAGACCGCTATAGCGCCCTGCAATTTGTTGAACAAGTCCTTGTAATCGACAATGTAGCCAAAGGGCTTGTCGTCCCCGTCCAAGCGATTGGTTCGGCAGATGGCCTGAAACAGTCCGTGATCTTGCATGGACTTGTCGATATATAGGTAGGTGCAGTGAGGTGAATCAAACCCAGTCAGCAGCTTGTCCACAACTATCAGCAGCTTCATGTTGGCTGGCTGCTCGATAAACAACTGCTTGACCTGATCCTCATATGTTTCAGTCTTGCTCTTGCCCGGTTTGGGGTCGATGTTCTTCAGAAGATCGGTGTAGGTGTTGAAGATGAATTGTTTATCGGTTTCAGTGTTCGCCCCAGTTTCTTCTAAAGTGACATCTTTAGCCTGAGGGTTGTAGGAAGTCACCACCGCACATTTATTCTTGAAGACTGTCTTCTGGAAAAGTTCAAAGTACTTGCATGCTTCAAAAATGCTAGATGCCACCAAGATGGCGTTGCCCTTTTGGCTGGATAGGCGGGGTTTGGTACTGAAGTCAAACACGATGTCATCAACGACCCGCTCCATGCGTGAGCGTGAACTTAAGACGTTTTGCATGGTTCCCCATTGCTTACGCAACTCGCCCTTTTGCCAGTCGTTCAAGCCTTTGGTTTTGGCTTCAAACCAAGCATCAATTTTATGTTGTGACCCTAAGATTTGCTCAATGTCTCTGGCTTCATAGATCAAGTCCAAGACCACCCCGTCTTCCACACCTTCGTTGAACTTGTAGGTATGGATATAGCCACCAAACACCTCTAGGCTGGTGGCTTTGTCTTCCTTCAGTAATGGCGTACCAGTGAAGCCAATGAAGACTGCGCCGGGAAGCATTGCCTTCATAGTTTTGTGTAACTTACCGCTTTGGGTGCGGTGGCATTCATCCACAAAGACGAATAACTCACCCACCGCAGGGCTGGGCTGCTTCTTCAATTCCTCAATGAAGGCATCAAAATTCTCAACCCCTCTTTTGCCAAACTTGTGCACCAGTGAACACAATAGCCGTGGCTTAGCTTGACCTAGTTGTGCCATCAAGTCATTTCCACTGCTGGTACGGTAGATGACTTCACCGCTACCCTGAAACACCCCCTCAATCTGCTTGTCCAGTTCATCCCTGTCGGTCAGGATCAGCACCCGCGCTTTAGGCTTGTTCTCCAGTACCCACTTAGCCAGCAGAACCATGACGATACTTTTACCGCTACCCTGCGTATGCCACAAAATGCCGCTCTTATAAGCATTTACATGAGACTGTGCTGCCTTGATTCCGAAGTACTGATGCACCCTTGGCAGCTTCTTGATGCCGCCATCAAACAAAATGAAGTCATGTATCAACTCTAAGATGCGGTCTTTACGGCACATCTTAAGGAGGTACTTGTCTAGTTTGAAACGGCTGTTGTCAGCCTCGTCCTCTTTCCATTGCAGGAAGAACTTCTCTTCGGTCTTGATGGAGCCGTAACGCAAGCCCTCTGAGTCATTGCCGGCGAAAACAATTTGCACTGTGGAGAAGAACAACTCATTGAATTCCTGTTGTTGGTTGGACAGCAACTGCCGGATACCATCTCCTATTGATGTGCGGCTGTTTTTAAGCTCGATGACACCTATGGCGATACCGTTGATGTACAAAACCAAGTCAGGTCGGCGTTCAAGGTTTCCACGTAAAGTTACTTCTTCTGCGATTGCAAAATGATTGCTCTCGGGGTTAAACCAATCAATTAAATTGATGGTGTCTGATAAAGCACCAGCTTCTACTTTGACATCAACGCCATAGCGGAGCATGCTGTAAACAGCTTTGTTGTTGTCGTAGAGGCTGCGATTTGGATTGTTGGCTTCGGTCTTAAGCAGATAAATTGCACGGCTGATTTGAGCATCACTGTACCCGGCAGATTTTAAGAACTTAACAATCAAGCCATCTTCAATGTTGCTGTTAGCTTGCTCAGATTTGTCGCCAAGATATTGGTAATGCAACTCGTCACGAAACAGATCGATTACTCGGTTTTGGGTAGCCCGCTCTGGTTTACCAATATTGCTCATATCAAGCGCGTCCTTCCTGTGAGGAGTTCTTGCATCATGCCTTGCTTGAGGGCTGCAGTTTTACTTCGGCGGTGCTCAAGGATGGTCAACTCGGTATTAATGTCAGCAAGCGCTTCAGCGATGGCATTTTGCTCCTCTAACGTTGGTGGCAGTTGCAAACTAAATGTTTGAAAGGTAGGAAGTCGGAGGGAGTCCACCGTTGCCTTCACAGTGTTCTGCATCGCCCACACTCCGAAATGCTGAGTCATGTATAGGTGAATAAATTTCCCAGATATGTTTTCTGTAAATTGTGTGATTGCGTAAACACGCTGATGTACATCAAAACGACCGTTGATGTAGTGAAAGATGCTACCGATTTGTCCCTCACCCGGAACCAGAATTGCCTCGCATTCATGCGAATAGGTATTGATGCGTTCAACATTCTCCGATCGGACAAAAAATGGATACATCCCATCCGATACTTTGTCCTCGTTGTTACGACTCCCAGTTTTGATGTTGGCTATGTCGCCCAATCGCTTCGCCTCCCACTCCCCACTAAAACCCGGCAGGCGTGTCTGCCCTGTAAGCAGTTGCTGCATGGCAGCTTGTTTGAGATCGCGCTTCTTGGCGATGAGGCGGTCGAGTGAGTCAAGCAGGGTATCTACATCGTTCAACACCTTTGCAATTGATCGTTGCTCAACTTGAGGCGGAACAACTATAGGCAATGCAAGTTGCTTGACGATTCCAAGGTAGGCCCGAGTGCCTCCGCCTGCTAGGCTCTTGAACAATGATTGAAAAGGTTGGCTATCAAAGTAGTGTCTGAGGTAGTAATTGTTCAAGCAAGCGCAATCTGTAACTCGGTAGTAAGTCACTTGAGGGGTAAGCATGATGTATTCAGTAATCAGTTCACCAACTATTGCAGTGTTTCCGATCGTGCCTTTGTGAGTCAGCAGCACATCACCTGAAATTGAAAAACCTTTATGAAGCCTTCCGGCTCTTTCCTTGGTGATGAACTTACAACTTTCAAAGTCAACTTTACCATTAGCAAAGTTGTTCGCCATAACAAATGGAATGCCATAGTGAACATAGTCACTACTCTTGGGGTGAATATTGCCGTGGTTTCCATCGAGAGGTTTTGCAAGAACTTTTTCGTCAACCAACTTCTCAACAGTTAGGCAACTCCACGCCTCCGGAATTAAACCGATCTCAGTCTGCTTGTACCCGGGCATCAATTCCATGTTGCCCCCATCTTTTTCAGATGCTCGTCCACCTTGGCTGACAAAAGTGCCACCTCATCCACGATCTGCGGTAACGGTGATTCATAACGTTCAGCCAATTCACGGATGCGACCCGTCAATGTCTGTGACACTCGATCCAATTCACCCTGAACCGCAGTTGCCAAGGTAGCAAGCCATTTATCGTCCACCACCAGCGCTTTGATATCGGCTTCAGTCAGTTGCTCGTATTTGGCAGCCACCTTAACGAGCATAACCTCTTGAGCAGTTTTGATACTTCCGCTGACAGCCGACTCTTGCTCCACAAGGCCAAGGTATTCCTGAATTGCTTGATGCTCATCAGTCGCATCCTTGTCAGCTTTAATTTCTTTCAGCCGTGCAGTGGCTGATGCTTTGGTCAGCTTGTCTTTGTCGTTCTTTGCTTCTTCCAGCAAACCGCCTTCACCGCCATGATCTTCAGCCATTTCTTCTAGTTGCTGCTCCAGCACAACCTGCTGGGCTTCCAGAGCCTCAATGGCAGATTGGTCTTTGGCAAAGTACCGGGCAATGACCAACTCAGGTGGTATCAATTCGGTGGTGTATTTCTTCTTGCCCACCACCAAGTCTGGCTTGGTTTTGTTTTTCTTGGACTTGTCCTCAATGATCAGCTTTGGCTTTGCAGCCTCTACCCAGCCATCCGCAGCAATCAGGTAGCATTCATCTTGGACTGTCTCACCCCAGTAGTCCATCAGGTGTTGGTAAACATCATAAGAATCAAGAAGCGGCGCATTCTCAAAATTTGCTAACAGTGCTTCTGCAATTGATTCAATTAAAACCTTTGGTTGCCCTGCTTTGGAAAACCCTTTTAGTAATGGAGTTTGCAAATCCTTCCAAGCAGCAAAAAGCTCAGTAGCCTTTTTATTGAAAGCAGTGAACTCCACATGACCAAAAATAGTTGTTTTGATTTCGCTCTTCGCAATACGCAGTTGGCTATAGCCCGGACGCATGTCTTCAAACAAGGCAGCACGAACGGATGGAATGACCTCCCAGTAGGCATGCAGCGCATCTAAGTCCCGATTAGGGATACCGCCTCGCAAGTGGCCTTCAATGTCCTGCAAGTCCTCGACATCAGAACTGTCGATGTACCTTGGCAGGTTCAGGTTGTAGTCGTTCTTGGCATCACTGATCTCGGTCACCGGAACCATTCGGGCATAGCCGGTAATGTCTGAATGCTTGGTGAACGTGTCAACAATGCGGTGAATGTCCTGCTCACGAAGTCGATTCTTAGGGCCATCCTTTTGGAAGCCCTTGGCGGCATCGACCATGAAAATGCCCTTACGCGCGTTTGCACCCTCTTTGTCCAAAATGATGATGCAAGCAGGAATACCTGTACCGTAGAACAGGTTGGGAGGCAGGCCAATGATCCCCTTGATAACACCACGTTGAATCAAGTTCTTGCGAATTGCACCTTCGGCGTTACCTCGGAATAAAACTCCATGCGGCAAGATGACAGCGCCCTTACCTGTTGACTTCATTGAGCGCAGAATGTGCAACAAGTAGGCATAGTCACCCTGCTTGCCCGGTGGTATGCCATAGCCATCAAACCGACCGTAAGGGTCTGCGTCAGGTGTTAGCCCTGTGCTCCACCGCTTGTCGCTGAAAGGTGGGTTGGCAACTACGTAGTCAAATGTTTTGAGTCCTGCACCCTCTGTGAACAAAGGGTTGGCAAGTGTATTGCCTTGGCGAATTTCAGCAGTAGCGTAGTCATGCAAGATCATGTTCATGCGGGCCAAGCCGGCAGTGGCATTGTCTTTTTCTTGACCGTAAAGGGTTACCTTCACATCCTTGCCGCGTTTGGCTTCATCACCGATCTTTAACAACAATGAACCTGAACCACAGGTGGGGTCGTAAACGGTCGTATCGTTGGTTGTTCGTGCGTTACGGATGCCGAGTACCTGAGCCATGATTCGGCTAACCTCTGATGGCGTGTAGAACTGTCCCTTGCTTTTACCGCTCTCAGTGGCAAAGTGACGCATCAGATACTCATAGGCATCGCCCAACAAGTCGTCACCGTCAGCACGGTTCTGCGAGAAGTCCAACGCAGGATTCTCAAAAATTGCAATCAGGTTGGTTAACCGATCGACCTTCTCTTTGCCATCACCTAACTTCGCAGGATCGTTGAAGTCAGGCATATCCGAAAGCTTGTTGGCTTCAGCTAATGGGCCAAGAATTCGCTTGTTTATTTGGTCGCCAATATCCGAGGAGCCTTTCAAGGCCACCATGTCGGCAAAGCTTGCACCTTCTGGAATGATGATCTGCGCGTAGGGCTGCCCTGCGTACTTATCGCTGATGTACTTAACGAACAGCAATACAAGTACATAGTCTTTGTATTGGCTGGCATCCATCCCCCCACGTAGTTCGTCACAAGACTGCCAAAGGGAGGAGTACAGGTCTGATTTCTTGATTGCCATTATTTGATCCTGTTTTTTATTCTTGTCGCACTATCCAGCGCGAGTCTGTGATTTCATACATCACACCCTGAATGCTCTCTACTTCTTCTTCTAAAGAACACAGTTTTTCAAACTCTTTTGTTACTTCTACTAACTCTATCTGATTCGGTTTCGGAATCCGCACTGTCCGCATCAAACTCTGAATACTAATATGCGGCATGGCTGCCCCGACTTTTAGCGACTTAATTTGCTCTTGACCTTCTTGAGAGCGCAAATACATTAGTAGGTATTCAGGTGTAATACCCTTAGAAGCCACACCTCTAAACAGTCGCAGACCCACACAACTAGTTGAAACCACAGACTTTACCCATTCATCTGACAATGACTGGTTTTCTTTAGGTCCAAAATAGCCTGAAACTATGCCTGCCAGTCCTAGTGTTCCCTTGACTGACAAAATAACATCACCTTGCTCTAAGAATGACTCTTGCCTGTCCCGCTGCCTTATAAAAACCATCTTTTCCTCAGAAGACTCCAATGAACCAATGGGCCTCCAAAAGCGATTTCGCAAGTTTGGTATACCTAGCTCAACCACGTATTCACCATCAACACCTCTATAAGGAGTTGGAGGGCGTATTGGTAAGCAAATTTGATCTAGCGAAATGTAATTAGCACTCGAAAGTGTAGTTTTCCGTAGCAAACGTTGCGGTAATAGAACTGATTCCGCCTCTAAGATTTCTTCAACCGAGAAGTCTCGACTTTGCTTTGATTCACCCTCATTGAACAATATATTATTTCGATTTGCAATAAGAAGATCATCCAAGGATGCGGAGCGATCTTCAGTTACAAGAGTAGTCATACGAATCTTATTTTTAGACGGGACTAAGTTGAATGTTGTTATTGCTGTTTGCACGTTCGTTGATGACATAACTCCTGCTGGCAATGTAGTAACAGATTCAATTTGGCATTGGAAATCACCTATCAATTGTTCACGTAGCCGTCTTTCTTGACCAGTAGAGAATAGCCAATTATGAGAAGTCAAGACTACCAATTTCTTTTCTGCTCTGTACAGTAGCTCTGATATAGCCCAAGCCTCAGAACGATCGTATATCTCGCTTCTTTTGCCGTCACTTAATTGCCATTGTGACCATTCCCCAGTTCTGATACTAATGTTGATCGGTGGTGCTGCGAGTACGAAATCCGCCTTTATTTTCGGACGTCCAGTGGAGTCTCGACTCATTTCTGAATTAATTCTAGGATGCGTTGGCCCAGCAGATTCAATACAAATCAGGAGATGGCTAATTAGCTCGTCAGCTGTCATGATTGATGCGTTATTTACAAAAAATCCCTTTCTCGCAGCTGTTATGGCAATCTGACCACTTGCATCAAATGGAACCCAAACAGTACCTTTTTGACCTCCTATCATGTCGACCATTAAATCGACAACAGACTGCTCGATCAACAATTCTGGAAGAATTAGATGCCTTCTATCTGCTGAAGTAAGAAAAGGCAGCACATCCCAAGCACTATCGGGTGCATCTTTCAAATCTAGGCAGAGTCGCTTAGATGCTTCCAATGCATCTAGCTTCGCTGAATTGATCCCTCCCCCTCCTTCTGAGCCAGTTGACAATAATTTGATTGCTTCTTGTGTAAGTCCTGCTGATGAAGCCGCCGCCCATTCACCTTTAAGTACGAGCTCGTCCATCGACATTGCAAGCTTTCCACATGATTGGAGTCTTGCCAATGCAATCCATGCCAATATCTGGGTTGTCTTCCTGTAAAAGCCCCCAGCTCTTAATGCATCTTCTAAACGCTGAATTGCTTGTGAAATTGGAGAAAAATTTGTTTGCATCTTCAAACCTTATTGATAACGATGGCCAACTGTGACCACGGTGCCATCTGCGGCACTAACAACCGCATACATCCCAGCCATATCTGAAATTTGTTTAGTCTTACCCAACGTTGCGCACATCCGCTCAATCGAACTGGTAGTCATCAAATACCGGACGCCCCCCATACCGTCATGCTCTTGTGTACCAAAAGCCAAGATTAATGAAACGCACCCGTTTGAAATTCCTCGCTGCTGAAGTCTTTTAGACGCATGCACAGAGGCTTTTCCTCTAAGGATGCGCTGGTATCTTGCAGATTCAAAAGAACAGTTTGTATGTTGCATTTTTTCCTCGTTGAATAATTAAATGAATCGTAGCACGAAGATTTTAAAAAGCAAGCAATTATTTCGATAACCATTATCAAAATAAGGTTATAGCTGTTTAAAGCTTAAAACATTGGCGGTGCAATGGCAATTAGCTCTATTACCCTTTGATTTCAGCTTAAGTAGCGGATCGAGTTATCGCTTTGTGCTTACTTGTCGAATCTGTTAGCTGACACACAACCCTGTAAAAACGACCAGTCCCCCAAGCTCACCCCTTGAGCTTTCCACTTCGCATAGTGACTCTTCCACAGTGCAAATTAATGCGACATGACAAACCACACCACCCGCGAATCCTGGCTGCTTGCAGCTGTTGAACTCCTGCGCCCCATCTTTCAAGCAAAACAACACATCATCCCCAACAACTGCCAAGTGTCTTGCGGCTTTGCCAGCACAGGCAGCAAGCATCACATTGGGCAATGCTGGTCACGCAAAAGCAGCGTGCACGACAGCAACCAAATCTTCGTGTCACCTGCCCTTCTAGACCCTGTTTTGGTTTTAGACACCTTGGTGCATGAACTGGTCCACGCCGTAGACGACTGCGAACACAAACACGGCAAAGAGTTCAAAAAGATTGCCCTGAGTTTGGGCATGATTGGCCCAATGAGAAGCGCAGGTGCAGGGCCTGCGTTAAAAGCGAAGTTAGCAGAGCTGTCTGCCCAACTGGGCCCATACCCCCATGGCGGCTTACACATCTCCACTCGCCTATCCAAACGCTCACCTCGCCCCCGCGCCAAATGCAAATCTTGCGGCTTCGAAGTCCCCATGTACAAAAAGTTCCTAGCCTTCGGCCCGCCCCTGTGCCCCAAACACAAAACCGAAATGGAACCCCTCGGCGAGTGGGGGTGACCCCTGTACAAACGATCAGCTTGGCAGGCTCAGGGGCTGAGCCTCGAGGAGCTCAAAGTAAGGACTTCTGAATGAACTTAAGCTAGCCCACATGATCTTGCCCTTTCTTCTGACTGCTGCGATATGGCTCCCAATTGCGGGCGTTTACACGCAGCTCGGCCAGTTAAGCACCCTGTTTAAACAACAACCCACGTTTAAACCCAGCGAATTCCAAGCTTTAAACATTAAATTGGACTATGGAACTTCACCAGAGCCTGAAAGACTTAGTAGAAGAGAAAAAATTGCTTTTAAACTGACACAAATTACAAAAACAACAACCAATTAAGCAGAGACAACACCATGGCAGAAATTGACCGTTACTACGCCTACCCTTCCTTGTTCACAGGCCGCACTGCTGTGCCCAAGTCTGAGATTCTGAATAAGCTAGAAATTTCTTCGGCCACGTTTAAACGTGACCTCAACATGTTACGCGACCGTTTAAACACGCCCATCTTGTACGACCGCGATTTGGGTGGCTACAAACTGGAAAACCCCGAAGGCCTGCAACAACTTCCTGGCATGTGGTTTAGCCAAGAGGAAGCTCTGGCCCTCATGACCATTCAAACCATGATTGGCCAGCTCGAGCCGGGCCTGTTGGGCCCCAAGCTCAAACCCTTACAAACACGTTTGAACAAAATTCTAGAAACGCAAGGTACTAATGCCAATGTTTTAGCGGAGCGCATCAGGGTGGTTCACGCGGGCAAGCGCCGCATGCCTTTGAAGTCGTTCGAGTTAATTGCCAAAGCCACAGTAGATCGCAAGCAAATTGAAATTGTTCACCTGAACCGCCAAACTGGCGAATCTATCAAACGCATCATTTCTCCTCAGCAACTCATTCACTACCGCGACAACTGGTACGTGGATGCGTGGTGTCATTTGCGCGGCGGTATTAGAAGTTTCTCCATTGATGCCATCGAGAGCGCCATGTTGGTAGACAAGGATGCCAAAGACATTGACCGTGAACAGCTGCTGAAGCAGATGCAAAGCGGCTACGGTATCTTTGGTGGCCAAGCCAAGGCCACTGCAGAGTTGAAGTTTAGTATTGAGCGAGCCAGGTGGGTGCAACACGAAGAATGGCATCCCGACCAAAAAGGCACGCTATACAAAGACGGCAGCTATACGCTAGAGGTGCCATACTCAGACGAACGCGAGCTAATAGGTGACATCTTACGTATAGGCTCAGACGTCAAAGTCATGGGCCCCGCCACGCTGGTCAAGCAAATGAAAGAAGTCCTCCAGAAAATGCTCAAGCAATATTGAGCAACACATTAATTCCGCCCAAACACTGCACCCAAGCCCGTAGCCACTGAACCCATCCGACTACTGCCGTCTGAGCTGAACACTCCTTGCTGAATAAACACCGAACCATCAGATCCCACCGTGGTTAAACCCATGGTGGTGTACGAAGTGCCTTCAGTAGAAATACTCAAACTGTCAGAGATCTTGTGAACAGTTTCGCCAGAGTCTGAGAACGCGAAGTTCCCTAAAATTTGCCAGAAAGACATGGTGTGCTCCTATAAATTTGTCTTGAACACCACGACTATGGCTCGCCAAAAGCTCACTAAATGAGCTACCTCGAAACTAAGATCAATTTTAGGTCTAGTCCAGTCGGAGGCAGTGGAAATTGCTCCATATTTCTGTCCCCGATATTTCACCAAATCAGATAAAAAAGAGATCTAGCAATGAACCTATCCGATAGCTTTTCAAATCAAATTTAATATAGCCATATGACCCGAGTATCTGGAAGAAAATTAATCGCAAGTCCTTGCTGCTATACGCTTTACGCTATGACCAGCTACATGTCGGTTAACTACAGCTCATTTGCATTCTGGACTGATGGGAAAAGAGATGGCTCATTAATGCCAAACGACAGTGGCTTGAGAAAGTGCCAATGTGGAAAGTATTTTCTTCAAAGTGAAGCTGTGAAGCTTGAAATCCCAGCAGGCGATGATCGTGAGTTTGCTCCCCATGTTCATACCTCCGATTTAAAAAACGCAATTGCTACTGCAACCTCCGAAAAAGTTGAGCTAGCAGCGCGAAGAGATTACTGGATGCATTTAAACGACTCATACAGAGAAAAATACTGCACCCACCGTGACGCAGAGGATGCTCAAACAGATGCCAATTGGGAAAATGAATGGAGACGAGCAAATTCTGATGATCGCTCGATCTTCAAAAATCTAATTGACAAATTGCGAAAGATCAAACCCCAGCGACCACCCTTAAACCCAAATAGACCCTTTACCTTTCCAGCTTTTCAACCCACAGCAGAGCAAACTGCAAATATGGAAAAACTCATTGAATTGTTGCTGAATTCAACCGAAAGGCTGCATTTGGAATATCCCATTGAGTTAGCTGAGCTCTACAGAGAGCTAGGGAAATTTGACACTGCCATCAAGCTACTCAATGGGATAAAAGACGAGGATCAGGATAGCTTTAGTCGATTGCTAGTTGAATTGTCAATCGAAAAAACCACAGCACCCATCCGTTACCGCGGCTGAAGAAATAGGAAAAAAATGATTGAACTCGTTATAGGAATATATGTGACATTAGGTTTATTTCTTGCCACATTAGGACCCGCTGGTAAAAGTATTCGGCGAGAAGTTGAAAAAACACGTGGCACAGAATTTACAAATGCCATCATGCAACGCCAGGCGCCTTCAGAAATAAAACTATTCTTTTTCAAATTGACACTAATATTAGGTTTTTCACTTTTATGGCCTTTCCTACTATGGGGGGCATTGAAGGAAAACAAGAACTATGAAGTTCAACCTGACAGTGATGACCTTGAGCATAAAGGTTTGAAGTTTCAATATATGGGCGGACACGGCAAGCTAAGTTGCAATGAATGTAATTTCAGTGAGTCTTTAACTTCATTTACACATGGCATACGCAGCAGCAGAACAGGCTATCAATGCCAAGAATGTGGAAAATTTGCTTCTCGAATGCGAACCGACCCTTTTAAACGCTCTAGTAATAAAAACTTTGATGTACCACTTTCTGAACTGCCTCTTGATGAAAGACCTAGCAGAATAGAACATCTGCAACACATGTTGAACCTCTGCGAAAGTCAGATGGAAAAGACCGCCCGCAAAAAATGGCTTCCAACTTGGGAGCCAACAGTTGCAGAATGCAAGAAAGAATTAAGTTTGGTTGAAGAAAAGGAAATAGAAGATGTGAAAAATAAGCGCCTTGAATCAGAGAATGCATATAAGGCTTCACTATTCTGTGAATGTGGTGGAGGACTGGATCGAGATAATGTGCTTTTTTGCCCAAGTTGCAAATCTTTGGATCTCTCCTATTCAATGGAATACATCACTTAGCCTTCATAAATTTAATTTTCAAAATATTTCATCGTAAAAATTAACTTACGATAATTATCATATCGACCAGAAATTCATCTTTACAAATCCAAATGAAGAAGCAGAAGAAGTCTCTTTCAGAACAATTAGGTTCAATTAGGGAAACCTTTGATACTTCAACAAATGAGTCGAAGATATTAGGTGAGAAAGCCACATTCAAAAATAACAAAAGCGACTCAATAAATCAACCGCTAAAAAATCAATCTTCTTATCCTTGCAAAGACATTACTTCGGATTTTTTATTACTTTCTTTTAAAGCGAAAAATGAAGCAATTTTGTACTCAGATGCACTTTGGGACACAGCATCCATTACAAGTAAGCAATACCAATGTAGTAAGTGTGAAAAATTTCATTTGGCTGATGAAAATAACCTCCCATTAGTTAGCAAGGTTTCATTTTTCGAAGCTTCAATGGCCCAGAAAATTGGCAATCAAACAGAGCTTCGAGATCGTTGTTACCAGTGCAAAAGTTCAGACGGTAAACCCAAAGCAATTTTTACTGACCTATATGACGCACAGTACTCAATCGATAGACTATCTATTGATGTAAGCCATACGATGCATGCATATCATTGCCCACATAAAAATGGATTGCACTTAACAAAATTAACACCTAAATTTGCCAATCAATATATTGGGGCTGTGAAGCAATCTAGAGATTCAAAAAATGAATTTCACAAGGTTAATAAAAATTGATTATTTTTAAAATAATTCAAGATTTTTTTCCTTGGGTTATGGCCTTTAAAATGTAAGCCATGCCTTCAAGATCCAGTTTGTTATGTCTTACCACCGTAGTCCACCCATCTCTAGCAGCATTAGTTAGGTCGGCATAAGAACGACCATCCTGAATTTGGCTTCTAATTAAACCTAGCGCTTTTCCAACCAAGCCAAGGCCAAAACGATCTGGCACGTAAAACCCCACGAGGTTTTCGAAAAAGTCCAAGCTAGCTTTCTCAGGAAGTGGACCGTATTTTTGTCTGTACCAAGGTCTTGCAGTTCGAATTGCATTTCGATAGACCAATTTAAGCCGGTCAAAGTCTTTAGGCTTAAGTACTTTAGACATTTGTAAATAGTCGTGCTCACTCCAACTAACAATAAGGCGCTCTTCATCCTCTGATTGTTTAATCAATCTAAGAACCAACTCCATGTGATCTTCTACATAGATATCTTTAGCCTTGTAGCGGTTTTCACACGTTGCAAACAATGGCTCAATAATTGACCCCACGTATTCACCATCTACATACCAACCAAGCAATGTAGGTGGCATTTTCATATTGCCTTCGTAGTCAATATAAATGGCATCCATCGCTTCCTGTGCCGTCAGTTTTGCACTTGAGGCTTTAGGTCTTTGTTCTGTTAACTCAGTTGGCTCAGCCGCTTCAGTTACTTTAGTAGAGTTGGGCATCTGCAATTTTCCAATGATCTTCTGAATGATTTTTCTGACGGCTTGCATGTTTATCTATTTTCATCTCCTAAGCAATACTGACACAAAACCTTGAGGTTCTTAGCCACGGGCTTGGCGGTATAGGCCTCTAGCCTTTCTTGGCCCTTGGATAGGTCGCATCTCAACACTCGGCTCAAAGCGTAATTCGGCAATGAACCCAAGCCCACATAAGCCCCCACCAAGCCGCCCACAATGCAAGCGTTGGTGTCTGTGTCGCCTCCTTCTAGCATGGTGCGGTAGATAGCATCTTCAAACCTGCTCTCCTGAGCAAGGTAATAGAAAGCATAGGTAAACGCATAGCGAACAAACCCTGCCTGCGGAAAAGCTGCTGGCAATTGGCCATGCATCGCATCGTCTAACCATTCAGACACTTCCACTGCACCAGCGTTTGCAGCTTGGGCTTCATTGCACAGGTAGTCTGCCGCTGCCTGAATGGCACCTTCTACCCTTTTGGGCTGGTCGGCATGCAATATCAAGTGGCGCAATGCCAGCACATAGGCGGTAGTGGCGCTAATGCATGAGGCGTTGGGGTGCGTCATGGCAGCATCGGCGGCAACCATTTCTATGGTCTCCTCTACCGAGCAACCACATGCGGCTATGCCCAAGGGTGTGGCCCGCATCAGGCTGCCGTTGGCTTTGCTTTCTGCGTTGTTGTTGGCGGCTTGCGCTTGCACCAATGCGGCTAAGCCTTTGGCTTCTTGCCTTCTGTCGCGGTTAACCCTTAAGGCGCTGCGAGTGGCAATGCCAATGTCAAAGGGTGCCGAGCCTTCCCATTGGCAATAAGCCTGCGCCACCAGGTCGGCCCTGTAGGCGCCTTGGGTGTTGCATAGGGTTTGAAGCAAGGTAACAGTCATCTCGCCATCGTCGGTAAATTGACCTGGGGCCAAGCTAAACACGCCACCACCTGGCATCCACGCCAATGCGTTCCTTGCTTCTTTGGGTGTGGGTGGGCGTCCCATAAATTCCAGAACACCGCCGGCAGCGTCGCCTATGAGTGCACCCAGTACTGCACCTTTGGCGGCGTCGTATTGTCGGTTGGCGCCGGGCTTAACGGGGTCTGAGGGCCAGGCTAAGTCTAGTGAGGTCATATCGTAGATGTATTTGTCGAAGAGAACGTCGAACCTTCCGAACTCATTGATGTGCATTGTTTTTTGGGAATCTACTTTGCGCTCTTCGTAGTCATTTTCTGAGGCGTACCAATCCATGGTGACGGTTTGAGCCTCTGGGTCTACTTCTAGGCACAGGCCGTATTGGTAGCCATGTGCGTTTTCTCGAGTGGTAAAGCGCATGTGCTCTTCTACTACGGCCCATAGGGTTCTGTCGGATGCGCCATAGCCTGCATGGGGATTGACACACATAGCCAGCTGGCCAAACATCGTGGTGAGTTCACCTATGAAGGGTGGGTTGTTGTCGAAGTCAAACTCTGTGTAACTGCGAAGTTGTGCGTTAGGTGGCGTAGTTTTCATGGCTGGGCCTTTATGTGTTGTCAAAAGCGGCAAGCTCAAGCGCTTGTCCTTTTTCAGCAAACCACGAAAATTGTTTGGCTGTCAAATTCATGCATTCGTTAAACAGCCATACCGTAGGTATGTAATTCTTGACTAAAAAGTCAGGGGATTTAATTGGAGTTGGATAAACATTCATTTAACTTAGCGCTTAGGCTAGCTCGTCTGATGAGCCAGTACTTGAGCTAAGCTGTATGTATGACCACTTTTTCAGCACAAGACTGGACAGAGACAGAAGCGCAGGTCGTCCTGCAGAAACTGACCGTAGCTGTCAAGTTGCTTGAGAGTGTGTGCGGCATTAAAGACGCCGTCAAAAAGCTAAAAAACCACCCGATCCATGAATACACAGTTTTTTTGTCAGATCTAAGGTGGGACGATGTCATATCTAGACGCCAACTAGCTTATTTGATCTTAGAGTTAAAAGAGTACAAAGAAGACTTTAAGCGCAGCAAAAACACTTGGATGAAAGAACGCACTGCCATGGTAGTTGAGTTGTTTCAACAGATGATCGATGGAAATTTAGAAATTCCCAGGAAGGCCCTTGAATTACTGGAAGAACCTTACCCTTATCCAGAGGTAGTTCAAGTTGAGATCAAAACCAAGAAGTTCAATCACGCCGTACTGACCAATACCACTTGCCCAAATTGCAATCACAACTTTCAGGCGAGCGAAATTAAGGAGTACGTAGAAGTGGGTTATCGCTGTCCGCAATGCAGGCAAAGCATCTGCTTGCGTTAAATTTAATTAGGGTTAGAACCATATTTTTAAATTATTAATCTACCAAATGATGATATTTTTACGCTTTGTAGCTGCACTTGGAATAGCTACATCAGCCACCACGGCTAGCGCTGGCATCTATGTCGACAAGGTCGACCATCCCAAAAAAGTGGTAATCCTCAAAATTGAGGGGCGAATTAAATATGAAGACGACCTACAGTTTCAAAGAATATTGGATGAAATCAAGAGTGATGGCTACAAGATCAAATTGAATAGCGTAGTCTTGAATACGGCGGGTGGCAGCCCTTCTGCCGCAATAGCCATTGGCAAGATTGTTCGTAAAGAGAATTTAAACACTTATGTTGGACCTAAGCAACATTGCGGTAGTGCATGCATCTACATACTTAGCAGCGGCATTATTCGAATGGCCTACGGCGTAGTCACGGTGCACCGGACTACCTACGAAGATGGCTACCCAACTGAGAAACTAGAAAAATCTTTGAAACAAACAGACGTAGACAACGCCAACCATTTGTTTGAAATGGGTATGGCAACCCAATTGGTAGACGCTATTCGCATTACTCCTAACTACACAAACTGGAAGCTAGACGATAAAGAAAAACGCCGCTGGGGTGTTCACGGCACCGAGCGCCTGTATGAAGAAGTATGGTTTAGAACTACCGCCAAAGCCAAGTTTTATGACATAGACGTGGTTCGAGACTTCTTCTACAAATTCAATGATAAATGCACAAAGATGGCGAGAGAGTTCAAGATGACCGTGTTTGATTGTGTAAAGGCAGAAATGTAAAGGATGATAAGTTGATGAAAAAAGTTGAAACCACCCTTCGGAATATTGAGTGCACATTCGAAATCAAGTGCGATAAGCAATGGGATGACTTAGAAACTCAGATTTCATCAAACATCAAGTTTTGCACGCAATGCCAAAAGGACGTTTACCTTTGCAAAACACAAGAAGAACTTGACCATGCACGTTCATTAGGCCGTTGCATTTCCATTGAAAGAGTTGAAATTCGCATGTTCACAACTGGCATACCCTATCGAGTAAAAGATACGGAAGTTGAGCAATTGCTAAAAGAAGCCGATGCTCTTTATGCTTCCAGAAAGAGGCGGTCTAAACCTAATGAATTTAATTAAATAGCATCAAATAAACATTAATTTCACGCCACATCTAACACAGGTATTTTTTCCACATTAGTCTTAGAAGCTCGAGTTTTGTCAATCGCTTGCGGCCCACTAATGGCCCTTATTTGGTTCAAACAGCCTCAGTCTGTCAGTGGACCAATCTATGCTGCAAGCGGCATCTGTTGCTTGCGCGGTAAACTTTCATTAACAACAGTATCTTTGTCTTCCTTGGGCGGACTAATAGGGATTAGCCAGCAATCAGGTAACTTGATGTCCATCCTCCAAGTGACGTGGTCTGAAACGAGTATGTCGGGGATGTAGAGGATGAGCATCTTTTTGCGGTCAATGGGTTTGATAACCCAACAAAGGAGATCACCACATTGCTCACTAACATGTGCAGGGCCGCGCACTTGAACAATTCGGCCAATGTTGGCCTCGCAACCAGGCAACTCCCCTACGATGACGGCCAAATCGCCATCTTTGCAACGCAATGTCATGTTCGCCTCCAGTTGTTGGGTTATTTTGATGGTACTTGTGGCATGGCTCAAGAAATGAGCCACTAGAATTAATGTTGATCTGACCCCAATAAAAATGCCTACTTCCATTTACTTTTTACCTGGACATGGTGGGCGCATTTCCAATGGATTGGGGCAAGAGCTTGCGCGGCGCGGGTTTGATGTGTTGGGCCGGGAGACCATTGGAGACTTCAATAAGCTTGACTTCGATGTACAAGTTGAAACAGTGGCAGCAGACCTGAAGGCCAGTTTTTGGCATGGCGATGCAAGAGTCATTGCCAACTCTTACGGCGCGTACTTACTGCTATTTGCATTGTCTTCCTTAACAACTTTTCCAGGCAAGATCCTGCTACTCTCCCCCATCGTTGGCGAGTTCTCCAACGATCAAACTCGCATCGGATTTATTCCACCCTATGCCAACCGTCTACATGCGCTCGCCAGCAAGGGCTTGTATCCCATACCCAACAACTGCCAAATTCACGTGGGCTCGCAAGACTGGCAAAGCATTCCAGACAACGTAACGGCATTTTCCGCGCTGATTCACGCACAAGTCACTGTGCTTGAAGGCGCAGGCCACAGCCTGCCCAAAGAATACGTTGCCAGCTTGCTCGACAACTGGCTTATTTAATTGGGGTCAGATCAACATTAATTAATCATGCGTACCCACAAACTATTTGCTACCTTCCTAATTTTGTTCAGCTGCAGACTTCAGGCCGCTACCCTGCAAGGCAAAGTAGTGAGCGTGGCCGACGGCGACACCATCAAGGTTCTAGACGCCACCAACACCCAGCACAAAATTCGCCTTCAAGGCATTGACGCACCTGAGAAGGCGCAGCCTTTTGGACAAAAATCCAAGCAGTCTTTAAGCCAGTTGGTTTACAACAAACAAGTGACAGTTCAGTACCAGAAGAAAGACAAATATGGCCGAACCGTTGGCAAGGTGCTAAACAACGGCACAGACGTTTGTTTAGAGCAAATTAAATTGGGCATGGCTTGGCATTACAAACAGTACAAGTCTGATCAACCCAAAGAAGACCGCGAAACTTATGCCCAAGTGGAGCAAACTGCTAGGGTTCAAGCAGTTGGCCTTTGGAAAGACAAAATGCCTAACCCACCTTGGGAATACAGAAAACAACAAAAGTAATAGAAGTTAGCTTATCTCATTAGCCACTCTTAATGATTTTTGAACTGGTCCAACTTAAATACAAAATAAAAATTTTATGAACAAAATCAAGCTACTGTCTGCAATCGAATTAGGCATTAACCACATGACTCAGGAAGAAACTTTACATTTTTCACATGTAGTTTCGACACTTATGGAAGCCTATACAAGTAAATCCAAAAAGGCAGTCATTTTCTTTTTCGAAGGGGATATGGATGAAGTGGAATTTATACCTATCAATTCCGATGAAAATGAAACAAATAAATTTCTCAAATTCATCAGTGAAATTCAAAGTGTTGGGAAATCTTACGACTCTTAAATTTAAATTAGCTTGAGATACCGCATTAGATTAAATTTCAATTCTCACATCTACCAGCACAAATTTGCAATGACTCCATACGAAGAAATTCAATCTAGAACAGCTTTTTACCCCGCATGCGAAAAAGACTACTTAGAACCGCTTGAACTGCTTAAAAACTGGGTTGACGTAGTTTATTTTTGCGACATACGCTTAACTAGCTCACACGTTTCAAAAATCCAAGATGTAAAAAATCTAGCGATAGAAAAAAGTCTTCCTATCCCATTTTTTTTATGTGCAGACGCATTACAGGCAATAAATCATTTGCAACCAGTTGATGTATTTTTCCAAAGACGAGATTCGCACGGCGAAGGTGGAAGTGGCCTATTTTTATTAGGAAACCACCGTTTACCATCAGTTTTAAAAATGGTTAAGCCGGGCGGTTTAATTGTTACGGACGGAACTTATGCAGGTGATTGGGTAGCAAAACTTGTATCGAAATTTGAAACCTCAATTGAAATAGCAGGACGGAATATAACGCTTCTTGAGAATCAATCGTGGGCGTCAAATAGGTTGACAGCGTTTCGCATTGATTAAAAAATGCGCTTCATATTTAAATTAAGCTGCAATTCTTCTTGATAATGATGATGGCATTTCAAATTTACTGATCCATTCTGTCCAACGCTTTA
>Ga0209355_1000117_pt1 | contig 45996 bp, 26 predicted proteins | sample LauGreSBDMM110SN_3_FD_187563 | JGI IMG/M metagenome (GOLD analysis project Ga0209355, IMG submission 187563) | Freshwater lake microbial communities from Lake Michigan, USA - Sp13.BD.MM110.SN (SPAdes) (version 2) | ecosystem: Environmental > Aquatic > Freshwater > Lake | place: Lake Michigan... | reverse complement strand
AATTAGCTGCGTTTGCTGGAACTACTAATGGATTCGCTAAAAAATTAGCTTTAATAGTAGCAGTTAATACACTAGCTGCAGGCACATTGGTATTATAATAATTCATTAATAAATCAAAGTGTTTTGCGATACCATCCTTATAAGCAACCAAAGCTGTTGCCTTGTCTCCTTTTAAAAAGGCAGCTTCTGCACGCATAAATGAAATTTCAGTTGCAGTCATTACAGGGAAAGGGGCATCGTTGCGGAAAATAAAACGACAGTTCAAGTCATTTGCCGGAGCCGTATTATTTGCTGAAATTTGTGGCACACCCCAAAAGTTCTCAGGACGATCATTTGCAGCTAAAACAGCTTGACCTTTATTGGGTTCAACACCTTTAAATGTATTGTTTGCATTTAAACGTAAAATATAAATTGCTCTAGGATCAATAACACCAGGAAAAGCACTATTTGCACCACTCATTAAGTTAGCAATAAAAGCACCCTGTCTGATCGCTGTTGGAGAAGTTGTTGAGGCACCGCCTAAGTTTGCTCTAAATGGACCAAACATATTATTGGTCGCACTGACTAATGAAGCTGTGTATTTAACCAAGCCATCATCGGTACTTTCTTTCATCGCCAAATTTGTGTAAAACAAAACCGAGTCCGCTTTGTAATCTGCTTTATTGGTCAAATGATTAAAAGATCTAGCTAATACGCCATATACAAATTTTTTCCATTTGTTTACATCTCCTTTGTAAAAGAAGGCATCTCCTTTCGCTAAACTTGTTTGACTTGCGTTGTCGCCAGTTTTATTTAAATAAGATAAAGCCTCGTGACTTAATTTTCTTACTTCAGTGTAAACATCTTCTTGTTTGTCGTATTGAAATGTAATTTGATCTGTATTAAAGGCTTCTTTTAATACAACCTCCCCATGATAGGTGGTTAAATTTAACCAGCTCCATGCAAAAATGGCTTTACCTACACCTGCATAATCCCATTGCTTGTTTTCAATAGCCCAAGCAATCATTTTGACATTGTTTTGTCCAATATCATAATAATGTGAGCGCCAAAAAGATTGTGCAACATCCGTATTGGTATATCCCATACGATCAAAATTGCTTAAAGTGTTAGCGTAAGCAAAATTTTGTACATAAGCACCAATGTATCTTATATCATTCATTGGACCATGTGCGCCATAGTTACCTGCCATTGAAGCTACGATTTGAGGAAGTAATCCTTCGGGTGCAACCTTAACATCATAGTTAGGGTTTGCATATGCTTCGTCAATTTTTTTAGAACAAGAAACGCCCATGATAATCAAGGCACTTATTACTAATAGATATTTTATATTATATTTCATATTTTTTAATATTAAAGATTAAAAAGTGGTTCTAATTCCCATGTTAAAACTTACAGGAGCCCCCATATTTGCATAATCAAATCCAAAGGCACTCACTCCGCGACTTCCCGCTGAAGTTGCACCTACTGCAGGATCTGCTCCTTTATAGTTGGTGATAAGAATTAAATCATTAATGGTTAAAAACACGGAGAAAGTTTTAGTGTACTTAGCAAGACCTTCTGTCATGAATTTTTTAATATTATAATTAAAAGATAAATCTCTTAATCTAAAAGCATTCACGTCTTTTTGAATAAACTCTTCTTCAGGCATTGTGGTGTAATATGCTTGTTGGTAGTAAGGAACAATTGCAATACTGTTTGAAGTAGGGAATGCAGAATTCTCTAAACCATCTCTTAATATACCAGTCACTACTCTTGGCGTTAGTCTGTCTGAAGTTCTTTCGCTTTTACCAATTCTTGTTAAATACATTTCAGTTGCATTAAACACATCTCCACCAACTTTTAAATCCCATAAAAATGAAATTCTTAAATCTTTATAGGTAATGTTATTTACCCAACCCAAACTGAAATCAGGATTACGATCTCCTCTAACTCTAAAGTTAGCATCAATTAAAGGGAGCCCTGTTGCAGGATCAATTAATATTTGGCCCGCATTATTTTTTGCGTAACCATATGAGGTAATGGTTGTTGTTGGTCCGCCTCTTGTTAAACCACCACGTGCATTACCATAAACCCAGGTATCAGAAATATAAAACTCAGGAACATTTAAAGGTAATTCTGTTACTTTATTACGCATTCTATTAAAGTTAAAGCGCGTGTTCCAAGTGAAATCTTTTTTGTTTATTACTTGATAATCCAATACCATTTCAATACCGGTATTTTCATTCGCACCCACGTTTAAGGTATTTAATACATAACCAGTGGCATAACTTGCTCTAAAGTTTTCAGCAATCAAATCCGTATTCACGGTTTTATAATAAGTGATTTCAGCACTTAAGCGATTCCCTTTGAATTTAAATTCAGTACCAACCTCAAATGTTTTTTGACGCTCTGGTGTTAAATAAGGATTCGCATTGGTAAAGTCATAATAATAACCGGCGCCATTTCCTGTATTAAAGTTCAAAATTGCTTGGTTGGCATAAGGTGAACTTGAACGCGCAGTGCTCGCCAATGATCCTCTTAATTTCCAATAATTCAATTTGTCTTTAACTGCAGGGAAGATGTCTGACATAATGATACTCATACTTCCTGCTGGGTAATCATAAGCACGATTTGCAACAGGGAAAATAGAAGATTCCTCAAAACGGTGAGAATAAGTTAAAAATATTTTATTATCATAGTTTACGGAAGCTTCACCAAAATAAGCAGCTTGACGACTAATGTTATAGTTAGGTAAACCAAAACGATTTGCATTACTATTTCTTATTCTCGTTAATGGGTTGGTATTGGTACTATCTGTGCCATTTGCATCTTTGATATCATTACCAAAAATAGCCCTGGTTTGTGTTTCATAATCCTGCCACATATTACCAATCATTAAGCGGGTATTAATTTTACCAAAGCTTTTTTTAGCGGTTGCTGTAACAGTATGGTTATAGCCATAGTATCTACGATAATAGTTTTCTTGTGCTCCTTTTTGAGCCCTGCTTAAAAAGTAAGACGAGGAATCCCATTTCGTGTAACCATCTTGCGCATAAGTGTCATATCCCATTCTACCAGAAATTGATAACCACTTTGTAGGATTATAGTTAATAGCTAATGTTGCAATGCTCCTCGTTAATTCATCTCTACTTCTGTTTTTGTTAACATTGAAATAAGGATTATCTAACTCGCCATTCGGGTTACTTGCAAACAAAGGCTTTTTCAAACCATCGGCAGTAATATAGTTTTTTGCATTATCATCTTCCGGCCATGCCATTAAACTCATTAAGTAACCACTCACCCCTCTTAAAGGTTTGTCATTACCACTTTTAATAATGCTAAAGCTTGGAGAGATTTCTAATGTTTTACCAATTTTATGATTGGTTACCACTCTTAAATTATATTTTTTATAATTGTTATTGGGCACTGGTGAATTTTCATCCAAAAATGATCCAGATAAACGCACTGAGTTTTTCGCAGTTCCTTGTTCTACTGAAATATTATGTGTGATGGAACTACTAGGTTGGAAAAAAGCCCTAAGGTTACCATACTTGGGAACATCAGATGTATATTTAAGTCCAAAGTAAGTAAACACATCACTTGGTATACCATTCTGACCTGCATCATAATCAGTCATCACTTTTGGATATCTTGTATAGACAGAAGTTCTAAAACTATTATCATAACTAATCTTCATTTTACCATCAACACTTGTTCCTTTTTTGGTGGTAATCACAATCGCACCCGAACTTGCTTGGCTACCATATAAAGCGGTTGCTTCTGGTCCTTTTAACACTGTTACCGACTCAACATCATTCGGGTTAATATCTGCAATACGATTTGTATAATCATTTGATCTATTTTCTGTGCTCACATTCGCAGCAGATGGCTTAACCGCATAACCTGTGTTTCTATTATTTTCTTGTACAGATTGATTATCAATAATGATACCATCCACAACAAATAATGGCGAGTTGTCTAATGCTAATGAGTTAAACCCTCTTAATACAATTTGAGAACTAGCACCTGCCAAACCTGAAGTTGGGTTAATCGTTAAACCCGCAATACGACCTTGTAAACTATTTACAATATTATTACGTTGTGTTTCTGCTAATTCCTGACCTTTTACACTTTGAGCTGAATATCCTAACTCTTTTTTATTACGACGAATATCCATTGCCGTAACTATTACATCTTCTAAAGTATTATCCACTGCCGATAATTTTACATTGAGCGTAGTTGAATTACCCACTCGGATGTCTTTAGTGTCATAACCAACCAAGCTAAAGCTTAGTGATTGGTTTGAAGCAACGCTGATTGAAAAGCCACCATTGTTATCAGTGGTTGTTGCCGTTCTTGTTCCTTTAATAACAACCGACACATTTGACAATGGCGTGTTATCTGAATTGATAACCTTACCAGAAACTGATTTTTGTTGTGCATTTGCCACTGACACTCCTAAAAAGAGCAACAGAAGTAAAGTGCATAATCCTTTGTTTTGCATAAATTGTAAACTTTTGTTAAAAAAATATAGCAATTGGCTATAATTTCAGTCTAAAATTATGTCTATTTTCTTAAATATTAATGAGTGTAAGCTAGTCTAGTAGGCCAAATGCTCAGATTTTGAGCTGTGGATTCGTGTATTTCATACATACTTATACAACTAGGTCTAAAATCATGCATTAAAAATACCTGTAAATCAATGATTTACAGGTATTTAACTTTTCAGATGGGTGATAAGTAGGTCTAAGGCTATTTATACAATTGATTGAATAATAATTTGAAATTTCCATGGGTTTGTGCTCTAAAAGTGATTTCTGGACCAAAAACGGTCAATTTGCCTTTACCAACATTGGTTTCAAAGGCGGCTACCCCATCCTGTAAGTAGGCTTGGCCAAAGGCCCATCCGCTTCTTAATGTATTCGCAGAAGCATACCAAGCTAAAGGGGTGATTTGCCTTTGCGCAATCGCATCGGGTAATAATTTAAAAACAGGGCTTGCATTATAATACACATCAGCCGTTCCATTCATTCCCCAATTGGACTCATTATTATGATCGAGCGCTACTTGCAGCACACTACCAGGGATATAAAACTTTTCACCTGGCAATGCTTTTTCTTTTCCGGCTACCATTTCAACCAACGCATTTCGTACTGGAGCATTAATATGATACGCTAAATTTGCACTTGATCCAATCGTGACAATTTTACCGCCGTTTTGTAAAAATTTATTTAATGCCGGAATAGATTTATTTACGGAGATATTTCCAAGTGTATGTTGAAATTCTTTTGGAACGTCTTCTAACTTAGGTGCTCTTTCTTCATATGAAAATGAACCTTCATTTTTTAATGCAGGTATCGCGCCTTCTACAAAAACCAAAACATCATAGTTGGCATTTAAATTTACGGAATCAATTTCCTTCGCATAAATAAGTTTAAATGAAAAATGATATTGTTCAAAAATCCATCGCACCCAGCCCGATGACATAGAACCGCCATACTTATCCCATAAACCAATACGAATGGGTTGGATTTTTTTTAAAGTATCTGATAGTGGGGTTGTAACACTTGTAAACAGGATACCATAATCTGTGCTTAATTTTGTAATTGAATTATTTATTTTATCAGAATGTCGAACAAAATATTGCTCCTTATTTTTATAAACAATTTCGCCTGCATTTAATAATTCGTTTACAGCAATATAAGAGGCGTTGTCCTTGGTAGAAAATGTATAACCATAACTATTGTATTGGCTGTTAATTATCTTACCCAATGGTTTTTGAATATCACCATAAGCCAATGCATCAAAGGGTCCTGTGAAATCTTCTAGGATTCTATCAAAATCAATACCCATGGTAAACGCAGGCGTCCAGCCAGCTGCATCATAAGGACGAACGGGTGGGCCACCTGGATATAAAAAATCATTGGGATGATCCTGTGGTTCAAACATATCTAACACATGTGGACGAAATGCTTGATTTGTTTTGATAATATAGGCGCCTGCTAAATATTTTTTTGTGCCCACCATAAAATCTGTACTAGCGCGATGCACTTTAATACCACTTTTAATTAAAATATTTACGAATTGAATCGCTGTAGTAGATTGATTTATTGGAATAATATAACCTCGTGGATCACGTGTTGCTGGATTTTTATACACCTTATTAAATACAGTTAATTGAAATGAATCAATTTTACCTGTTGGTTTTTCGGTTTTTAATAATTCACTAAGCGCATCTGCTCTTTTTGGATATAAGGTCCAACTATCTTTACTGCCTGCTTCAATACTATGACGCCCCATGGTATATATATTATAAAGCAATTCATCTTTATAACGTGCGGCATAATTTAATACTGCATAGTTTAATGAAATAGAATAATCAATTGAATTTTTGAAATACCATTTTTGTGGAAGGATCGGATTAGGTAATCCACTATTCGGAATTAATCTTTGCGGCACTAATGGAATACTAGAAGGTGTTGGACTTCCAATAATTTCAGTTAATAAGCCAATGATATTATGATAGTAAGCAGTAGTTCGTAATCCACCATTCCACCAGGTTGAATATACAGAGCCGCCTTTCATCGTGTATCCAGGTTTGCTTTCTGTATTCAAACGACTACTCATTGCAGCTCCCAACGCGTCAATACTAGTCATTAATAATGGATCATATACGTGATTAAAAGGATCACGGTAAGGAGGACCAGCAACCACAGTGCCTGGAGGACCCGTTTGATGATGATTGTATAAAATTTGTGGCATCCATTCAACATACTGTTGCAGACTCATATTTTTAGACTCGCTCATATTGGTCATGAAAAAATCACGATTATTATCGTGCCCAATATATTTTTGATAGAGTGTTGGCAAACCAGAAGTTGTTCTTTTTAAGGTATCACTATTGCGCATGTACCAATTGGAAACTAGCTCTTGTCCATCGGGATTTGCATGTACAAATAAAATGATGGTTGATTTTAAAATGCGATTTGTTTCTTCATCTGTTCTTGTAATAATTTGGTATAAGGTTTCAATCCACTGATGAATACCCACTACCTCCGTCGCGTGTAACCCGCCATCAATCCACACTACAGCCTTTCCTTCAGTAGATAATTTTTTAGCTTCTTCCGGTGTTATATTTTCTGCACGCGCTAATTTTTGTGCAATGGATTTATATTTTTCAACATTTGCTAAGTTAGCTGGATCAGATACAACAACCATATATTGATTGCGGCCTTCTTCCGTTTTTCCAATGACTTGTAATTTTACTTTTTTTGAAGTAGTGGCGATTTTTTTTAAATATGCTTCTGTTTGTGTAAAGGTGGCCAAATGATAATTGTCGCCAATGCTAAATCCAAAATGTGATTTAGGCGTTGGCACACTCTGTGCTTGCACAAAAAAATGTGCACATATAAAAAAGCTAATTAAAATAATACTTTTACGCATGTAATAAAATTTATAATGATAAGAATATGACTTTGTCGATAAAGCACTACAAAGTATTAGGGCAATTTAAAATTTTTACTTATCAAATACTAATAATTCATAATTTTTTATTCAAATAATGCAGTCTTTTTTGTAAATTACTTTCGTTGTTCATTTTTACGCATGAGCAACATTTAAAAAAGTATTTTCTTATTCATCATCTGTATAAAAAACAAATATGAAAAACATATTCCTAGTTTGTCTAATGTTCATCACCTTGGGGGCTACAGCACAACGAAAAAAAGCGGTGTCTCCGATTGCGTCAACACCGTCAGTTAACCCTGTTCCAGATTCCATTTTTAAAAATTTACAATGGAGAAATATCGGCCCATTTAGAGGCGGAAGGGCCAACACCATTACTGGCGTTCTACAAGAAGAAAAAAAGTTTTACGCAGGATATACTGGTGGTGGTGTGTGGTCAACAATAGATGGGGGAATCAGTTGGAAAAATATTTCAGACGGATATTTCAAAGTTGGTTCCATTGGTGATATCGCCTTATCAGAATCAGATCCGAATGTATTATATGTAGGCACTGGTGAACATGCGGTGCGTGGTGTAATGACGAGCTATGGAGATGGCGTATACAAAAGCGTGGATGGTGGTTCAACTTGGAAAAATATAGGATTAGAACAATCTAGGCATATTTCTGAAATTTGTGTTCATCCTACTAACCCTGATATTGTATATGTTGGTGCCCAAGGTACGGTGCACGGTCCTAATAATGAGCGAGGTGTATTTAAAAGTACAGATGGGGGGGCGCATTGGAAAAAGGTTTTATATATTAATGACAGCACCGGTATAGCCTCATTATCAATGGACATGAATAATCCAAGAATATTATATGCTGCTGCTTGGGAGCATCGTCGATTTCCTTGGACAGTATCAAGTGGGGGTAAAGGTTCTTCACTTTGGAAATCAGTTGACGAAGGTGAAACTTGGACTAAATTAACAGAGGGCCTACCTACTAACTTAGGCAAAATGGGTATTAGTGTTTCAAGGGTAAATTCAAATCGTGTTTTTGCAATTGTGGAATCAGAAAAAAAGAAATCAGGATTATACCGATCAGATGATGGGGGGAAGAGTTGGGCTTTACTTTCAAACAATCAAGATATATCATCTCGTTCATGGTATTATATGAAAGTATATGCGGATACTAAAAATGAAAATATCGTGTATGTGCTGAACGCCCCAATGATGCGATCAATAGATGGAGGAAAAACATTTACAAATGTAAAAGTGGGTCATGGAGATACCCATGATTTATGGATTCATCCGAAGAACAATAATATTATTGGATTAGCCGATGATGGCGGAGGTGAAATTAGTTTCGATCAAGCGAAAACCTGGTCATCCATTATGAATCAGCCCACTGCGCAATTTTACAGAGTAAATACGGATAATGTTTTCCCCTATAAAGTTTATGGCGGACAACAAGACAATTCATCTGTGATCATTGCAAGCAGAAATAATACGGGCGCGATCACCGAACGAGATTGGAATTTTGGTGCAGGTTGCGAATCCGCTTATTTAAGTTTTGATCCTAACGATCCATTACTGGTGTATGGGGGCTGTTATCAAGGATACATTGAAGTATTAAATACAAAGACCAATGAGGCAAAGGATATTCAAGCCTACCCAAGTTTAAATTTAGCGATACAACCCAAGGAAATGAAATATCGTTTTAATTGGAATGCGCCAATTGTTACTTCAACACATAACCCTAAAATAATTTACCACGCTGGAAATGTTTTACTAAAAACAATTAATGGCGGGTTTAACTGGGAAGTAGTAAGTCCTGACTTAACTAAAAATGATAAATCAAAACAAGGACCTGGTGGTATACCTTTCACCAATGAAGGCGCAGGTGGCGAAAATTATAATACCATCTTTTATGTGAAGGAATCTCCATTAGATGCAAACACGATATATACCGGAAGTGATTGTGGCTTAGTGTATGTAACCAATGATGCAGGAAAGAATTGGCAAAATATAACGCCCGTTGATTTACAAGAAGCACAAATTAATAGTATCGAGGTGTCCCGTTTTGACCAAGGAGTAGTTTATATAAGTGCTACTAGATATAAATTTAATGATTATGCATCCTATACATATAAAACGATTGACAATGGAAAAACTTGGATAAAAATTAATAATGGAATAAAAAATGACGACTTCATAAAAGTAATTAGAGAAGACAATAAAAATAAAAATATATTATATGCAGGTAGTGAAAGAGGATTTTATATTTCAAATGATGCAGGTACTACCTGGCAGCCTTTTCAATTAAATTTACCCATTGTTCCTGTTACTGATTTAATGATACGCGATAATGATTTAGTCGCGGCTACAGCAGGACGTGCATTTTGGATTTTAGATGACATTAGCGCTATTCAACAAAATGCAAGCTTTAACAGCATATTAGTACCTACAATCATTACGCCTAAGTATGCATACAAATATGGCGCAGGGAATGGACTGCCTGAAAAAAATGCAACCATGGGACAAAATGCACCCGAGGGTGTTATCCTAGATTATTTTTTACCTAAGTTAGATGAAAAAGATACCCTAAACCTAGCCATTATTTCAGATCAAGGAAAACTGATACGTACATATACAAATATCGAAGACGCTAATTTTAAAAAATATCCAGGAGGGCCTTCTCCAAAAATCAAGCTTAGTGATAACGAAGGGCACAACAGATTTTTATGGGATTTTAGAACTGATGATCTATCTCCCGATGTGAATGGCGCATTTGTATTAGGAAGTTATAGTGGATATGCAGTTCCACCTGGAAAATATAAAGCACAATTAAAATATAAAAAGGAAATGGTTGAAACTAATATAACCGTTTTGCCTAATCCTAATATTAAAGTCACTAATCTTGATTGGCAGGAGCAGCAATTGTTATTGGAAAACATTATTGCTACTATCAGTAATATACATACTACAGTGAACAATCTTCGCGGAATTAAAAAGCAACTACAATTTTATAGTGAAACATTAGGTAAAATTGAAACAGCAAAAGTAATTACAAGCGCAGCTGATACTTTAATTAAAAGGATTGATACTTGGGAAAGCGCTATTATTGAAAGTCGAACTCAAAACGGGCAGGATGTAATTAATTGGCCTAGTAAATTAAATGTTGACTTTTTTCATTTAAAAGGTTTAATAGATGTAACTGATCCTAAGGTAACACAAGGTGTAAAAAATAAATTGGCTGATTTACAAATACAATGGGAAAATGAAAAATCAAAAGTACAAGGCATTAATACAGCAGTAGCAGAATTTAATGCATTGTATAAAAACACAAGTATCGAAGCTATTCAAAACAAATAGTGAAAACATAATTTAACAACAACTATAATCGCTTAATTACATCAACTTATGAAAAAACTTTTATTGCTCCTGTTTGTATTGGGCATACTACAAACCAATGCACAACAAACAACCCCATTAATTAAGCTAGCGCCTTCGCAGCCATCAGGATCTGCGGAACCAGATATGAAAACATTTAATTTATATAACCCCTATGAAAATGTGGATTCTGCGATTAAGGCGGCTCAAAAAATAGCGGCAAAAGAGGGCAAACATATTTTTTTACAAATGGGGGGCAATTGGTGTATTTGGTGTGCACGATTTAATGCCTTCACTACTAGTGATAAAAAAATTGACTCTATTGTTAAAGCAAGTTATGTAGTTGTACATGTTAATTATTCAAAAGAAAATAAGAATAAAAGTATTCAGGAAAAATATGAGTACCCAGCACGATTTGGTTTTCCTGTATTTGTAATATTAGATGCCAAAGGCAAAAGATTGCATACGCAAAACAGTAGCTATTTAGAAAAAGATAAGAACTATAGTAAAGAAAAAGTATTTGAGTTTTTTGAAAGCTGGGCACCAGACGCTTTGAATGGAAAAAAATACGACTGGTTAAATTAAAATGCATGTGAGGCACCCTAATATTATACAGACGCTGTTTGGGATTAAGCTAGCCTTATTCTGCCTATTCTTTAGCGCATGTAGTTATCAAAAATTAACAATGCCTAGCGCAAATAATAAAATGGGCGGTTATGCCTTTTATAAAAAAGCGGTTGCTTACCAATGGAAAGCGCGGGATTCATTTGCAATCAATTCAATCTTAAAGGGACAAATCCCTTCCTTTTATAAAAAATTTAGCAAAGTTCATACCAAAATAATAACTGATGAAAACAAAATAATTCGAGCTACGTATTTTGTTGCGCCTGATTATCTCATGGTTGGGAACAATAAAGATTGGGCTAGAATTCCTTTAACTCCGATGGCTGCGCAAAAAATAGCAGACAGTTTACATTGCTTTTTGCCTACTACAAAGATGGTGGAAGAAATATACACACAAAGTAAAGTACAATTAGAACCTATTCCCATGTATGCCTTTAGAGATAGTACAATCACCATGTGGCAACACCATTTAATGATTGAAGCATTGCGTAAAGGAAAAAGGGGATTAATTAGTGGAATAAAAAAAGATGTGGTTTTGAGTAACAAAATAATTGAACAAGGCAAAACAAATCGAGTTGCTATTTATGGTTGGCATCAACTAAATGGAACACCTATACAGCCATTATATGCAGGGCATATTAATTCCTATGTAGATTATAGCCACGGAATAAGGTTAGTTATGGATAAGATAAAGGTAAATGGAAAATGGGTGCATTATACCTCAATTCTTAGGGATCCCCTACTTCGAAAGTTATTAACTAACGAACAGGATCCCATAATAGTAAGATACTAAAATTATTTATTTAAATAATTCAGCCAGCTTTGCATTTAATGCATCACCTCTTAAATCCTTACCAATAATAATTCCTTGGTCGTCAATTAAATAATTTTGCGGAATTGCGTTTACACCATACATAACGGCTACTTCGTTCTTCCAATATTTTAAATCAGATACTTGCGTCCAAGTTAAGTTGTCTTTATGTATTGCTTCCATCCATCTTTCTTTTCCAGTGGGTTGGTCTAATGAAACACCTAATACCGTAAACCCTTTAGGGCTGTACTTATTAAATGCTGCAACTACATTTGGATTTTCTTGTCTGCAAGGACCACACCAGCTTGCCCAAAAATCAACCAATACATATTTGCCTTTAAAGGAAGCAAGTGTTACTGGAATACCAGCTGTATCATTTTGTGTAAACTGAATTGCCGGTTTACCGATGCCTGTTTTTTTAGCAATTTCAATTTTACCTGCCATTTCTTTTCCTTTCATTGACCCTCTTACAGCCACAGGTATCTTTAAAAATAATGGCTCAACTTCATCCGCATTAATACTATACCCAGCAAAATTGCCAAACGCATACATGACTATTGGCGAATTTAAATTTGCTAAAACAAATTCCTTTTGTTTCGCCTTCATCTCCGCATCCAAATTTTCATAATCAGCATCTAATTTTTTCATGCCTGCTTCATCCTTTTTCTTATACAATTCACTATAGGCTGTATTTAATGCTTCCATCTTATCTGACACAGGCTTAGTAAATGCTTTTAACTTATTATATTCAAGGTGCGACTTAGATCCTTTGATTGTAGCATTTGCAAAAGAATCAATACTTGATAATTGAATCGCTGAGTTTTCAAGATAGATAGGTGTAACATCTTTTTTATAAGATACCATGCGTTTTGTTTTAACGGAAGTATCTACTTTATAAGCAGCACGCAAATTACCTAGGATGGGCTCGGCAACAGTTCCTTTAAATACAAACTTACCATCTGTCACCACTGCACTATCTTGGGTGGATACGCCATTAGAATAATAGGATAAGTATACTTTGGATACAGTTTCCTTTACTTTACTTACATCCCCACTAAGCGTGTATTGCTTTTGAGACTGTGCTGCTGTAGCTAATAACACCAAACTTAGAACGATAAATTTTTTCATAGCATTTGTATTATCCTATGAATGTAAGCTATTTCATACTAGTTATTGGACTAATGATGTAGGAAACATGATTTTTTACCAAATTCCCAAATCAATTGGGCAATAAGTGTATTTGCTTGTATAATTTTTGATTCTAGATGCCATCTGGAAATACTTGGCTTGATGGATATAAATGTGATATTGGTTTTATTTCCTAATTCTTTACCAATTAAAAATTAAATTACTTAATTGTTTTAACCGTTTCCATTTTACCATTCATTAAAACAGTAGCAGTTGCATTGGTACTTGATTTTATTTTTAAATTCGTTACTTGTCCTTTACTCCAAGTCATATCAATTTCATAATTTCCTCTTGCCTTCAAACCCTTTACTGTGCCTGATTTCCAAGCTTTAGGTATGGCGGGAAGTAATTCAATATACTCCGCATTGGATTGCACTAACATTTCAGCAACAGCTGCGGCGCCACCAAAATTACCATCAATTTGAAAGGGTGGATGCGCATCTAATAAGTTAGGATAGGTACCACCCATTTTTGTATAATTTTCTTTTGTTTCATCGGGAGGTACAAACTTTAATAATTCACGATACATTTTATACGCATGCTCACCATCTTTTAATCTTGCCCATAAATTAATACGCCATCCTTTGGACCAGCCTGTAGTTTCATCTCCTTTTATTTCCAATGTTTTTTTAGCAGCATTCGCAATTAATGGCGTTTTTTCAAGCGTTACATGTGTGCCTGGATATAATCCATACAAGTGACTTTGATGACGATGCTTCGGTTCGGAATCCGCCCAATCATAATACCATTCTTGTAAATTACCAGCTTTACCCACTTGGTAAGGATGTAAATTATTTAAAGCGGTATTAATACTGGTTGCAAAAACAGAGTCATTTTTTAATATTTTTTGTGCAGCAATCACATCTAAAAATAATTCTCTGATCATCGCTAAATCGGCTGTGCCACCAAATAAAGTGTTTCCCTTAACGCCAGTAAATGTGATAAAACCATTTTCTGGTGAAGTGGAAGGTGATGTAATTAATTTGCCAGCAGAATCCTTGATTAACCAAGCCAAACAAAACTCAGCAGCACCACGCATAATAGGATATGCTTTTTGTTTTAAAAACTGGGCATCCTGTGTATATAAATAGTGTTCCCACAAATGCGCTGAAGCCCAAGTGCCGCCCATGGGCCAGTTGGCCCAACTTGGATCCCCTTCGCCAAAATTTCCTACCGGATTCGACATCGCCCATATATCCGAGTTATGATGTGACACCCAACCCGGCATATCATAAAATGTTTTGGCTGTAATTTTTCCAGTAGTTGACAAATTATTTAAGAACTGCAGAAAGGGTTGGTGCATTTCCGTCAAATTGGTGTTTTCGGCCAACCAATAATTTTCCTCTGCATTTATATTCATCGTGTAGTTACTCGACCATGGTGGTTGTAAGTAGTGATTCCAAATTCCTTGCAAGTTCGCGGGTACATTAGGCGTGCGTGAACTACTAATTAACAAATAGCGCCCAAATTGAAAATATAAGGTTTCTAAATATGGATCCGATTCTCCTTTCGCATATCTTTTTAAACGCTCATTCGTTGGTAAATTGGGTGAGGGATCCCCTTCTAATTTTAAAGCAACGCGGTTAAAATAAGTTTGATAATCCTTAACATGTCTTTTTTTAATTTCATCCCATCCCAAATTCACGGCTTTCGTTAATTGTGTTTGCGCAATGGCAGTTTGATTCAATCCCTGCTTCGCTGGATCTTTGTCGTACCCATTAAAACTGGTCGCGATTGAAATATAAATGGTTGCCTCTGTTGCATTTGCTAAAGACAAACTTGAATCCGTATTCGTAATTTTTCCGGAATTGGTTTTAATTTGAATGTTCGTTGTAAAGCGTGTGCCTCTTTTTTTATCAAAAATAATTGCATTACGCTTTTTTTCAACATAGCTCGGTTCGGCCTTCACAGGTGCAACCCCATTGGCTTGTAGGAAATTGTTTGTAGCTTTGGTCGTATGTAATAATAAAGATTCAAAGCGAACTGTAAATCCAAGTGCGCCTGCTTTTTTACTTTTTAAATGAATTACAAAAACCTTATCAGGATTTGAAACCAAATACTCTCTTTCAATGGTATTGGTATTTGATTCGGTTTTTACTTTTGCAATTGCTTGGTCAATATCTAACTCTCTATAATAATCACTGATAAAAGGATCATCATTAAATTCCAATAATAAAGTGCCTAGGGGTGCATAAGATTCCGAAAATTTACCCTGTAGTTTTTTTACAAGTGATTGGGCCTTTTTATAATTTTTTTCGGCAAGCGCTTCACGCACTGCTGGTAAATTTTTATAGGCGGTGGGGCTCATATTGGCATTCACTGGCTCCCCGGACCAAAGTGTCAAGTCATTTAAATAAATTTTATCGGTCGAAATGCCACCAAATACCGTAGCGCCTTGCTGCCCATTTCCCAACACCAAAGATTCTTCAAAATATTGTGCTGGGGCATCATACCATAGTTTTAAGGGGGGTTGGATTGGAGCAATTGGTTCGATGGCTTTAGCTGTGGTTTTAGTAGGTACTTTTTTTACCACTTTGGTTGGTTTTTTTTGTGCGAAACCAATAAAAGAAATCACACTTAGACATCCGATAAAAAATACTTTACGCATATAATTACAATTGATTATTTTGGAATTGAAAATTAATCAAATTTTAAAGAATAGTTTGTAAATATTGAATGAAAAACAATTAATTTTAAAAAAAAATAAAAATGGAAGTACATCATCCACATTCGCATCATGGCCCCAAAAAATGGAAAGAACATTTTTTAGAATTTTTCATGCTTTTTTTAGCGGTCAGTCTTGGATTTTTTGCCGAAAACCAAAGAGAGCATTATGTAGAACGCCACAGGGAAACACAATATATGGAGAGCATGGTGGAGGATTTAAAAAACGACACGGTTGAATTTAATAAACAAATACGAGGTGCCTCTTATGCTATACTTAAGTTAGATACCGCATTAAATATTTTTTATAAGGACCAGTGGAATGATAGTACTATAAAAAAATTATATATAGTTAACTTAGGCTATTTAGGACGAAGGGATGTTTATTTATCTGAACGAACCTCCTCCCAACTTAAAAATGCAGGTGGCATGCGATTAATTCGTAGTCAGAATATCACAGATCAAATTTCCGAATATTGGCATTTGGCCGAATATGGAAAAAGCTATGGAGAAGTATACGAAGAATTAAAAATTCATGCTCGAGAACAATCCTACAGTATTTTTAATCAAAAATATTATAATAATATTACAGTCGGGGCAGTAGGAACATCTGTTGTTGATGGTGTCAAATTAATGACTACAGATAAAAATATTTTAGCTGAATTTGCAAATCGTCTTTCTCATATAAAAAATGCAACCGAAAAAGTTCAAAAAGTAATTGTTAATAGGCAAAAAGCTGCTGCAATAAAGTTATTGTTAGATATAAAAAGGGAATATCATATTACGGATGTAAAGGAAGCTGAAAAAAATTAAATTTAATTTTGATTTGAAACATGTTGAGGTTTTTTGTTTAATAAATAGGCTATACAATGAGTAAATATTGAGATATTTTATTTTATATATTTTATTAATAGGTGCATTACCCTTATTTGCACAAACCACCATTAAGGGAAAAGTGGTGGATAAGGAAACCAATGCGCCTATCGATAATGTAAGTGTATATATAAGTAACTCCTCCAATGGGACCAGGAGTGATGCGGAAGGTAATTTTACACTTATCACAAGATCACAGGGGCAATTTGAATTGGTTTTTTCCATCATGGGCTATACCATAAAAATGGTGCCAGTAAATACAAGTCAACAGAATGGGTTTTTAAATGTTGCGCTATCTTCAAAGTCAAATGATTTACCAGAAGTAGTATTAAGAACCTATATTAAAGACGGGTGGAAGGTTTGGGGCAAACAATTTTTAAATCAGTTTATTGGAAGCTACCCTTTAAGTGCGGATTGTAAAATTTTAAATCCCGAGGTAATTCATTTTCAATTTAAAAAATTAGACAGCGTATTGATTGCTTTTGCTAACGAAACCATCTTGGTTGAAAACAAAAAACTAGGGTATATATTACATTATGACTTAAGTGAATTTAGGTATGACTTTATTAATGGGCTCATATTTTTTCAAGGGTACCCCTTGTTTGAGGATTTACAAAATAGCGAATCTAAAAAAGTGTTGAAAAAAAGAATGGAAATATATGAAGGGTCTGTTATGCATTTTATGAGAAGCCTTTATACCAATAAATTGCGTGAAAATAATTTTGAAATTCGGCAGATGGTTAAAACTATTAACATTGGAGGCAAACCCATTGTAATTGATGGCAATACCAAATACGATAACTCACATAAGGTAAGCTTTGAATTCACCAGTGGTTTATTAAGTGCGGATAGCGTTGCCTATGGGGAAAATGAAAATACGGCTGGTTTATTTTTTAAAAATTTTTTACAAGTAACTTATACCAAAAAAGTTGCACCTGCCTATTATAGTAGGTCTTATAATTCAAATGGTCAAGGTATTGTGTCTGAAATTACCTTAATAAACAAACAGCCGCTATTGGTATATTCAAACGGAACTTATTATGAGCCCACCAACTTGCTATTATCGGGTTATTGGGGCTGGTCTGAAAAAATTGGGTATTTACTACCGTTTGATTTTACGCCAATTAAATATGAATAAGTTTCCACAAAAAATTATTAAGATTAATTTATTGCTTAAATTTAAATCAAGAAAAGAGTATAATAATAACCATTCAAAATATAAATTATGGAAAGAAAAGATTTTATTGAACAAGTAGGTTTGAGCGGTGCTGCAATATTAATTTTTGGCTGTATGCAAAGCTGTTCCAAGTCAGATGGACCAAGCACTAATACTAATACAGGTGGAGGTACAGGTAGTGGTGGGAATAATACAAGCACGGTTGATTTTAGTATTGATATTAGTAAATCGCCTTTTGATGCTTTAAAAACAAATGGCGGATTTTACGTTGACCCTACTACAAAAATTATTATTGTTAAAACAACCTCCGGTGAAATAATTGCCGTGAGTTCAGTATGCACACATCAACAAGCAAGCATCGTATTTGAGGCAAACAATAATCGATTTTATTGTGCTGCTCATGGTTCTGTATTTGCTACTACTGGGGCAGTTACAACCGGTCCTGCAACTACTGCTTTAAAAAAATACCAAACTACTTTAACCGGGACTATTTTAAGGATTTTTTCCTAAATGTAAAAAGAGACTCCTCATTACAACAAAGTACTAAAAAGAATACCTTTTAAAAGGGCGCTATTTTAAAAAATAGCGCCCTTTTTTATATTTCAGACAGTAAAATTCGTAATATTACTATCCGGTTTTATTCGCTACATTTTTAAAAAATACCTATTATGATAAAATTATTTATCCAAAGTTTCTTTTTATTATTATTCGCCACATTTGCAAATGCACAAAGCAATTCAGATACTGCTGAATTGAATAAAACATTTAAGCAAGTAAAATGGAGAAGCATTGGGCCTTTTAGGGGCGGCAGATCCAATACCGCAGTGGGTGTTACTAGTAATCCCATGGTATATTATATGGGTACCACCGGTGGTGGACTTTGGAAAACCGAGGACATGGGACTTAGTTGGAATAATATTTCTGACGGATTTTTTAAAACAGCAACCGTGGGTGGTATTGCTGTTGCAGAAAGCGATCCTAATATAGTGTATGTGGGTATGGGAGAGCACGCAGTAAGAGGCGTGATGACGCATCATGGAGATGGCATGTATAAAAGTACAGATGCTGGAAAAACTTGGAAAAAAATTGGGTTGGATGCAACACATCATATTGCGCGTGTAGTGGTTGATCCTAAAAATCCAAATATTGTTTTTGTTGCAGCGCAGGGTTCCTTATATAGCAGTTCCAATGATCGTGGTATTTATAAATCAACAGATGGTGGAGCCACTTGGAATAAAGTTTTATTTGTAGATGACAAAACAGGTTGTGCTGAATTATCCATGGATATGAATAACCCAAGTATTTTGTATGCTGCTATGTGGGAGCATGGTCGTACCCCTTGGAAAGTAACGAGTGGCGGCCCTGGCAGTGGTTTATATAAATCAACAGATGGGGGTGCTACTTGGAATAAAATGCAGGATGGCTTACCAAAAGAAATGGGCAAAATGGCGATTACTGTAAGTCGCGCAAACTCAGAAAAAGTTTATGCACTTATTGAAAGTGATTTTACAAAAGAAGCCGGGGGAATGTACGTTTCTGAAAATGCAGGAAAAACCTGGAGCCACGCCACCAGTGATCATCGTATCATTGGACGCGCTTGGTATTATATAGAAGTATTCGCAGATCCAATTATCGAGAACACATTATATGTAATGAATGCGCCTGCATTAAAATCAACCGACGGTGGAAAAACTTGGGAAAACATTTCATCTACACATGGCGATTATCATAACTTATGGATCAATCCAAGCAATAGTAATAATATGATTATTGCAGATGATGGCGGTGCAGCAATCACATTTAATGGCGGAAAATCATGGAGCAGTCAAAATATTTATGCAACAGCGCAGTTTTATCGGATCAATGTAGATAATGAATTTCCTTACAATATATATGGCGGCCAACAGGATAATAGTTCAGTAAAAATTGCTAGCCGCTCATTTAAAGGAGGAATTAATACAACTAATTGGAGCGCATCAGCGGGCGGCGAAAGTGCATTTTTAGCATTTGATCCAAATGATCCAAGGTATGTTTTAGGCGGTAGCTATCAAGGAACCATTGAAGTATTTGACAGCAAGTCAAAAGGAAGCACGAACATCATGGCTGCACCTATTCAATATTTAGGGAAGGATGCAAAAGATGATAAATACAGATTCAATTGGAACGCCCCTATTATATGGAGTAAGCACGAACCAAATACTTATTACCATGGCGCACAAGTTTTATTGCGCACCACCGATATGGGAAAAACTTGGACCGAAGCTTCTCCTGATTTAACAAGAAATGAAAAAGCCAAACAAGGAAAGCCAGGTGGGCCTTATACCAATGAAGCAGTAGGCGCAGAAAATTATGGAACATTAAGCTATGTTATCGAATCCCCCAACGAAAAAGGAGTTATCTATACAGGAAGTGATGATGGTTTTGTTTATATCACTAAGGATGGCGGTAAAACATGGAAAAATATAACACCAGCAGGACTTGCGGAGTGTTTGATTAATGCCATTGAAGTATCTCCCTTTGATAATGCAACAGCATACATTGCAACCACAAGATATAAATTTGACGACCACACGCCTGGATTATATAAAACAACGGATTATGGAAAAACTTGGACAAAAATTAATACTGGAATTGCTGCTAACGCGTTTACAAGAGTTGTAAGAGAAGATACCAAGGTAAAAGATTTGTTATTTGCAGGCACTGAATTTGGAATTTACATTTCTCGCAACGGTGGAAAAAATTGGACACCATTCCAATTAAATTTACCGAATACACCTATTACTGATTTACGTATTCATCAAGACAATTTAATAGCGAGCACATCTGGCAGATCATTTTGGATATTAGATGATTTAAATTTATTTAGAGCATATAAAAAAGATACAACCAATACTATATTGTATCAACCCACCAACACCTATTTAGTGAATGGCTATAGTGAATTAGACCAAAACAATGAGGAATTTAATGGTAGTAAGATGTTCGAGGGTGTGAATCCTGCATCAGGTGTTGTTCTTTATTATCAGCTTCCTACTTTAAAAGAAAACGAAGTGGTTACCATGGAAATTAAAGATGCTGCCGGAAATACAGTTAGAACGTTTAGTTCTAAATCGGAAGCAGATAACAAAACTAGTGGACGTCGCAGTGCGAAGGACCCGAAACTACCTTCAAGCAAAGGATTAAATCGTTTTGTGTGGGACATGCGTTATCCAAGCATCCCAGCCATTCCAGGTGTTTTCATTGAAAGTAGTTTTAGAGGTCACAAAGCAATTCCTGGCAACTATACAATAACAGTGAAAGCGGGTGCGCAAACAAATAGCACAACAGCTAGTATTTTAGCCAATCCATTATATCAAGTAGGTGAAAATGATTATAAGGAATTTGACGCCTTAATGAAACAAATGGAAGGCGAGGTTATTACAATGCATACCATGATTCTTGATTTATATGAAAGTAAAAATCAATTAGAAGCTGTTTTGAAAAATTTATCTTCAGATGGCAAATACAGTGCAGTAAAAGCGGCAGGGGAAGGATTGGTTAAGCTATTAAAATCATGGGATGAGGATATGATACAACGCAAATCAACGGCCTACGATGATGTTGAAAATTTTCCAAACAAGTTTACCGCAGAATATATGTTTATGGTCAACCAAAACGAAAGTGAAATTCCAAGAGTAAATCAACCAGTCCTTGATTTATTAAAAGAATACACGCCTATATGGGAGGCTTTAAAAGCAAGAGGCCTTGACCTAAAAAATAACCTACTTCCGGCTTTAAATAAGCAATTGTGGGAGGCCGGTGTTGGTGCAGTTTGGATAAAATAGGAAGCGAATAAATTAAAATTTTACGCTTGTTGAAACATATAGGCAATACAATGGCTAAAGCCCAAACTTACTAATTAAGTTTGGGCTTTCCCTTTTCAGGATACATAATAAATAAGTAAATTTGCCTGCATACTATAGACTACATTATCAATTAGGGAAATGAAGGGCAAACTACAAAAACTAGCTACACAACTACAGGGCGAATTATACGATGATACCACCATGCGAACGCTTTATGCGACTGACGCATCGGCCTATCGTGAAATGCCATTAGCGGTTGCCATTCCAAAAACAAAGGATGATATTCAAATTTTAATACAATTCGCCAAAGAAAATAAAACAAATTTAATTCCTCGAACTGCAGGTACTTCACTCGCAGGACAGGTAGTAGGAAATGGGATAATAGTAGATGTATCAAAACATTTTACAAAAATTATCGAATTAAACGAACAAGCATCCTGGGTTCGTGTGCAGCCTGGTGTTATCAGAGATGAGTTAAATTTATTTTTACACCCACATGGGTTATATTTTGGACCAGAAACTTCCACTGCGAACAGAGCTATGATGGGTGGCATGGTGGGAAATAATTCATGTGGCTCCAATTCGGTCATCTATCGAAGTACGCGTGAACATTTATTGGAAGTCACTGCTTTTCTAAGTGATGGTACTGAGGTTGTTTTTAAAGCATTGTCATTGGATGACTTTCATGCAAAGTGTGAGTTAACAACATTGGAGGGTGCGATATATAAAAGCACGCGAAGCATGTTAAGTAATTACGATAACCAGGTTGAAATTAAAAAAGAGTTTCCTAAAAAATCGGTAGAGCGACGCAATACGGGATATGCGATTGATCTGTTAGTAGAAATGGCGCCATTTACAGCAGGCGGTGAGGATTTTAATTTTTGTTCACTCATTGCTGGATCAGAAGGCACACTGGCTTTTATCACTGAAATAAAATTGCACTTAAATCCTTTACCTGAAAAAGAAATTGGATTGTTGTGTGTTCACTTTAATAGTATTGATGAAGCTTTACGCGCTAACTTAATTGGATTAAAATACAATCCATCGGCAAGTGAATTAATTGATCATTATATTTTAGAATGTACCAAAGAAAATATTGAACAAAGTAAAAATAGATTTTTTGTACAAGGCGATCCGGGTGCCATATTAGTGATTGAGTTTACAAAGGCTACGCGCGCCGAAATTATAAATTTGACCAGTCTAGTGGAAGCAGATATGCGGGCAGTTGACTTGGGCTATCACTTCCCTGTATTATTTGGTGCAGACACCAAAAAAATATGGACCTTACGAAAAGCGGGGCTAGGGCTTTTAGGAAATTTACCGGGCGATGAAAAAGCAGTGCCAGTCATTGAAGACACGGCCGTGGACGTGGCCGACTTACCTAATTATATTCGAGATTTTAATGAAATATTAGTGAAGCATAATTTACATGCGGTTCATTATGCGCATGCAGGATCAGGAGAAATTCATTTGCGTCCAATTATTAATTTGAAAACGGTGGAAGGAAATGAACTATTCCGAACCATTGCGCAAGAAGTAGCAACGCTGGTAAAAAAATACCAGGGTTCTTTGAGTGGTGAACACGGGGATGGACGATTAAGAGGCGAGTTTATAAAACAAATGGTGGGTGAAAAAAATTATGCGTTATTAAAAACGGTAAAATACACTTGGGATGCGGACAATATTTTTAATCCCAATAAAATAGTGGATACCCCGCCCATGAATAGCATGTTAAGGTATACGCCAGGTCAGTATACCCCCGAATTCAAAAGCATTTTTCGATTCCACCAACAAGACATATTACAACATGCCGAACAATGTAATGGATCAGGTGATTGTCGCAAAACACATTTATCGGGAGGGACCATGTGTCCATCATTTATGGCAAGCAAAAATGAAAAAGATACGACCAGAGCACGCGCAAATATCTTAAGAGAGTTTTTAACCAATTCGGACAAATTAAATCGCTTTGATCATAAAGAAATTTATGAAGTCATGGATTTGTGCTTAAGTTGTAAAGCGTGTAAGTCGGAGTGTCCATCCAATGTGGATGTGGCTAAGTTGAAGGCGGAGTTTTTACAACAATATTATGATGCCAATGGCGTGCCTTTCCGTTCAAAATTAATTGCCAACTTTACAGCAGCTGCAAAACTGGCCTCCCTGTTTCCTAGCTTGTATAATTTTATTATTAGCAATGTGATCACCGGAGCAGTGATTAAAAAACTATCCGGCTTTGCTATTAAAAGATCCATGCCAAAAATATCAAAAGTCAGTTTAGAAAAGTGGTTCCAAAAAAATTATACCTCCAACAACACAAAAGGAAATAAAAAGGTGTACTTGTTTTGCGATGAGTTTACCAATTACAATGATGCAGAAATTGGAATGAAGGGCGTTTTGTTATTGGAAAAATTAGGCTATGAAGTATTATTACCTAAGCAGGTGGAAAGTGGGAGGGCTTGGCTTTCCAAGGGATTATTAAGACATGCACAAAAAATTGCGAATCAAAATATTGAACTATTAGGTGGCATCGTAACAAGTGAAATTCCATTGATTGGCATTGAACCTTCGGCGATTCTTACTTTCAGAGATGAATATCCAGATTTGGCGGATGATCATAATTTAGCATCAGCAAAAGCATTAGCTAAAAATGCTTTTTTAATTGACGAATTTATTGCCAATGAAATTAGCAAAGGAAATATTCAAAAAGAAGCTTTCACTAAAAACGCTAAGCTCATAAAATTACATGGTCACTGTCAACAAAAAGCAATTTCATCAGTAGCCCCAACGCAAGCCATACTTTCCTTCCCTGAAAATTATAAAGTAGAAGTAATTGCATCAGGTTGTTGTGGCATGGCGGGATCCTTTGGCTATGAAAAAGAACATTATGATTTATCCATGCAAATTGGAGAGCTAGTTTTATTACCTGCTGTAAGAAGTCAATTAAGTGATACCATCATTGCAGCGCCAGGAACCAGTTGTCGCCATCAAATAAAAGATGGGGCACAAAAAACAGCATTACATCCTGTTGAAATATTATTCGAGGCGTTGGTGTAATTAGTTTTTAAACTTCTCGCAAAATTAAGATAGGATAAAACAATAACATTGGCTTTCATTGAATCAAAAATTAGTAACTTACAACTTAATATACATAAACATGCAAGAACAGAATTTCAAAAACCATGCTAAAATAGTAGCAGGATTTCATTACATTGGAATGTTATCAATACTCGCCTTGTTGGGTGGGTCCATCAATTATTTATGCCGCGCTACGCCTGAAAATAAGTATTTGGCTGCTTTATTAACCTTAGCTGCGTTTATTTTTGCCGTGTTATGGATATACATTCGCACATTTCCATTAAAAGCGCAGGACCGCGCTATTCGTGCCGAAGAAAATTTACGTCATTATGTTTTAACTGGAAAATTATTTCCAGCTGAATTAAAAATGTCTCAAATTATAGCACTTCGTTTTGCACCCGATAGCGAATACCTAGCTTTACTAGATCGCGCGATCAGGGAAAATTTGTCTAACAAAGAAATTAAAGCAGCAATTCAAAACTGGAAAGCGGATCATCATAGAGTATAAATCGTCTTTGGTCAGCTGTTTTAACTATCCTACAAAAACCCCACACCTACTTGGGTCCACTAAATGGTATGATTATTTAGGACCCTCTAATATTTTTTCATTAATATTAGAAAATAGTATAAATAATAATAGATTATTATCTATTTTTATGGCAATATAATTGCCCTACTATGAAAAAAGTTGTTCTATTTGCGATCGTTTTATTAACGATAGTTGGGTGTTCCAAAAAGTCAGACCAACCTGATACAATGCCTGTTGCTTATAAGCATGTGCCTTCTCCATATACTATTAAGGAAGATTTTGAAATGGGATCTAAGGCAGCCTATTTATTGGGAGATGTTACTATTAAAACCGGGAATTGGTCATTTGATGACGCTTTATTAGGAAAATTACCTGCAGATATTAAGAATGACCTTCAATCCGTAAGGTTAAGAACAGGGAAAATGACAATGAATTTTGATATAGATAGTATCACCATGTTGAAAATAAATCACGCACAATATGGTACTGACGCGGTATCGGAAGTGAGTGTTTGGATGTCCGAAGATCAGGGAATAACGTTTACACAATTAGGAAGTTCTTTAGCAACGAATAGCCGCAGTTTTATTACCGATTCCTTTAAAATAAGCGCTACCAAAAAAGTCCGATTCCAAATTAGAAAAACAGGAACTACTCGAGTGAATATTGATGATATTATTTTTATCGGAAAAGGAAATCCTAACATCCTATTTACTGACCCTTTGGATGTGGTGGTTGATAATTTACTTCAAGGTTCAACACCTACAGCAGGAAGAGGAGTACCCAATGGAACAGGTGCTGATGTGCCGCCGGCAGATGGAGATAATAGTAATTTACTTTTTGGCAACCCTTCGGGCGCTACAAACAGTATTACAATGTCTGAAAATTATTTGATTGATATGAAGTACTATACTGAATCATATAGTAGTTCAAGAGGAACACCCAATTGGGTAAGTTGGCATACTGATGCAAGTAATATTGGTAGCACTGGAAGATTAGATAATTTTGCTTCATTTTTAGATCTGCCTTCGAATTATTATCAAGTTCAAAGCAATAGTTATAGCGGCTCTGGTTTTGATAGAGGACATAATTGTCCATCGGGAGATAGAACAAGTTCAACGGAGGCAAATTCTTCGACCTTTTTAATGCCCAACATGATTCCACAAGCGCCCAATAACAATCAACAAGCTTGGGCTAGCCTAGAATCCTATCTTAGAGCGGAAGTCCAAAAAGGATTTGAAGTATATATTATTATGGGCAGCTACGGTAAGGGCGGAACAGGCTCCATAGGATTTGCGGAAACTATTAATGGTGGTAAGATAGTAGTACCAAAGAGAGTGTGGAAGGTAGCAGTTATTTTGCCAATAGGTAATAACGATTTAGCAAGAGTTACCTCAGATACTAGAGTTCTTGCCATTGATACCCCTAATGAAAATAATATTAGTAGTGATTGGAAAACTTTTATAACTACCATAGATGCCCTTGAAAAATCTACCAGTTATGATTTATTATCAAAATTACCAACGGCCATCCAAAAAGCACTACAAGCAAAGGTATTTGTGCCCTAAAGGCGTCATTTATTATTAATTATATAAATATAATGACTGCTGTGGTATAACAGGATTCAATCCTTTATAAAATACGGCTACCAGGTCCCTATTTATAATCATAAAATCATTAAATTTATTCTTCAAATTGAGGCTTGAACCTTTAGTGTTTAAGAAAAAATTCAAAGAAAGATTATGAATCAAAGGAAATCCTATTTTATTGCATTTTTACTTGTGATAACGATGCAAGTGGGTGCACAAAACCGTGTATTGGTATTTTCTAAAACAGCAGCATTTGTACATGGCTCTATCAAGGTTGGGAAGTTGGCGCTATTAAAATTAGGTGCTGAAAATAATTTTAAAGTAGACACCTCCCAAGACGCTTCTATTTTTACAGAAGAAAATTTAAAAAAATACAGTGCTATCGTATTTTTAAGTACGACTGGAGATATGTTGGATAACAAACAGCAAGCCGTTTTTGAGCGTTACATTCAAGCAGGCGGCGGCTTTGTGGGTGTGCACGCGGCAACTGATTGCGAATACAATTGGCCTTGGTACGGAAAATTAGTAGGTGCCTATTTCCAAGGTCATCCCAAACAACAAAAAGCAAAATTAATTGTCAATGACAATACACATCCAAGCACGGCACATCTTCCTGCGGTTTGGGAAAGATACGATGAGTGGTATAACTTTAAAAAAGCACCAGGAAATGAAGTTAAAGTGCTGATCAGCATTGATGAAAAATCATATGAAGGCGGAATACACGGGAACAGCCATCCAATGGCTTGGTATCATGAATATGATGGCGGTAGGGCTTTTTATACTGAACTTGGGCATACGAATGAATCTTTTGCTGAGCCACTTTTTATGCAACATCTTTTAGGTGGTATAAAATATGCGATAGGTAATAATGTGCAACTAGATTATTCAAAAGCAAAATCATATTTGGTACCAGATGAAGACCGATTTACAAAAAATATTTTAGCGGGAGGCATGTTTGATGAACCTACTGAAATGGCCATCCTTCCTAATTTTGATATCTTAGTTGTACAACGTAAGGGTGAAGTGATGTTTTATAATCACCTTACTAAAAAAGTAACACAGGTGGCTAAGCTTGATGTGTATCATAAAACAACAGCCAAGGGTGTAAATGCTGAAGAAGGATTAATTGGCGTTACAGCCGATCCTAATTATGCAAAAAACAATTATGTTTATTTGTTTTATGCGACAAAGGATACAGCAGCTAATAGATTATCACGTTTTGTTTTTAAAAATGGGAAATTGGATATGGCATCTGAAAAAAAGATTATTGACGTAGCAACCACAAGAGATATTTGTTGTCATACCGCAGGCTCGCTTACTTTTGGGCCTGATGGATCTTTGTTTATTTCAACAGGAGATAATACTACACCGTTTAATCAACCAGATTCAAAATATACTTTAGAAGGTTATGGTCCTATAGATAATCGTCCGGGCTTTGAGCAATATGATGGACGCAGAGGATCAAGTAATACCAACGATTTAAGAGGAAAGGTGTTGCGCATTAAAATAAATCCTGATGCTTCTTATTCAATTCCTGAAGGAAATCTTTTTAAACCAGGTACACCAAAAACAAGACCTGAAATTTATACCATGGGCGCTAGAAACCCCTATCGTATTTCGGTTGATAGAAAAACTGGTTTCTTATATTGGGGTGATGTTGGACCAGATGCGGGTGGAGATAGGTTTGAAGAAAAAGGCCCTCGTGGTTATGATGAATTAAATCAAGCACGTAAAGCAGGTTATTTTGGATATCCTTTATTTATTGGAGGCAACTATCCTTATCGACAATTTGATTATGAAACCGGTGTAGTCGGAGACTTCTTTGATCCTAAAAAACCATTGAACTTATCAAAAAATAATACAGGATTAACCGAATTGCCGCCAGTAAGTCCCGCATTTATTTGGTACCCATATGCCATCTCCACTGAATTTCCTGAAGTGGGTTCGGGAGGACGAAATGCAATGGCAGGACCAATTTATCACGGTGAATTTTATCCTAAGGAAACAAGATATCCAGATTACTTTAATAATAAACTCATGTTTTACGAGTGGATTAGGGGTTGGATAAAAATGGTATCCATGGATGCAGAAGGAAACTACCAACAAATGGACCCATTCATGCCCAACACCAAATTTAATAGTCAAATTGATATTGAAGTTGGGCCTGATGGAAGATTTTATGTTTTAGAATATGGTAGCGGCTGGTTTTCAAAAAATGCTGACGCTGCAATTTCAAGAATTGATTATAATGGAGGCAATAGAGCACCCAAAGCAAAAATCAGTATCAATAAATTTTCGGGTACACTTCCATTCACTATACAAGCAGATGCAACGGGATCTAGTGATGCCGATGCAGATCCACTTACCTATGTTTGGAGTTTTGGTAGCCAAATTAAAACCACTAAAACCGCAACTACACCATTTACATTTACAAAAGCAGGGGAATATGCAATATCCGTTGCAGTAAAAGATACTAAAGGGGCAGTAACAAAAAGTGAAGTAATAAAAGTATATGCAGGAAACGAATCCCCTTTAGTGAATGTTAATTTAACAGGCGGTGATCTTTTTTATTACCCTGGCAAACCAATCGCCTATGCGGTGAATGTAAAGGATAAGGAAGATGGATCTACTGAGAAAGGTGGCATTGACAATAAATCAATTTATGTAAAAGTAGATTATTTAAGTAGTCCCGATAAAGCACAAGTAGTAGGACATCAAGTGATGACGGCCATTATGGAAGGAAAAAATTTGGTGGCAACATTAGATTGTAAAGCATGTCATAAAGAAAATGAAAAATCAGTTGGCCCATCCTTTGCAATGATTTCAGATAAATATAAAAATGATCTGAAAAACAAAACCTACCTATCCAACAAAATTACCAAAGGTGGAAGTGGCGTTTGGGGTGAAGTAGCTATGGCTGCACATCCTAGTTTAAAACAAGAGGAGTTAGATTTAATTGTTGATTACATTTTAAGTGTTAATAAAAAGAAGGAGATCTCCTTACCTGCAAAAGGAACTATTACCGCAAGTGCAGAAAATATGGGTGCAGGTAATTTAATGCAAATTACTGCAAGCTATACTGATAAAGGCGGTGCGGGTATTAAACCATTAAGCACAACCAATAGCATCACACTACGTAGCTCAATAATTAATATGCCTAGTAACAATGCAACTACAAGAGTAGATGTTAAAGGCTGGAGAGAACACCGAGCTGCATTTTTAAGTGGTGAAGATGGATGGTTAGAGTTTTCTAATATTAATTTGGATGGAATAAAAGCGATGGACTTCTCTTATGGTATTCCACAACAATTAGATAAGGGATATGTAGTTACTTTATTCCAAGACGAGCCTACACCAGGCAAAGGAAATAAAAATGTAATTGCCGAACTTAAAATGGAAAATTATAAAGGGACCTTATTTAGCACCCAAACATTGCCATTGCAAAATGTGAAGCCAGGTGAACATAAATTATTCTTAAAAATACTTAGAGTAAATAAAGAAGAAGGGCACCGCTTAGCAGTTATTTCATTGAGGTTAATACCGAATTAAAATAAAATACAAAAGATTTTAGAAACCCCCTTGCGCTTAAAGCGTAAGGGGGTTTTTTTAGTTGGATTACTTGTTTATCCTATATTTACATAGAGGAAGTAATAATATTGGGTTTTCATTTTAAAATTGAGTCAATATGATTTTAAGAAAAAATATTCTTTTGTTTTTTTTATTGATCCTTGGTGGTCATTTGATAGGACAAAGTAAAAAGCCAAATATCCTTTTTATTCCAGTAGATGATTTAAGACCAGAATTGGGTTGCTATGGAAATCAAAAAATAAAAACACCTAATATAGATCGTTTGGCAAAATCGGGGGTCGTGTTTTCAAGAGCTTATTGTCAACAGGCAGTTTGTAATCCTTCTAGGGCAAGTTTACTGACGGGATTAAGACCAGATTCATTACAGGTTTGGGACTTAGTTCAACCATTTCGAAAAAATTTACCCGATGTAATTACGTTGCCACAATATTTTAAACTTAATGGATATACTACTGTTGGATTAGGAAAGGCATTTCATAATATCTTTCCGGATTCGGTTTCATGGACGGAGGAACTTCATGTTGATGGTTTTCCTTTTGATCCTGATGCAATATATACTGATGAACCAAATTTGAGTTTGATTGCCGCGAAGAAAGCAAAATTTATTGCAAATAAAGTTGATAGAAGAGATATGTATGGGATTTGGTATATCAAAGCAAATGCAATGGAAGTAAGTACTGCAAATGATGACCAAAACTATGATGGAGCCCAAACAACAATGGCAATTGAAAAATTACAACAATTGGCAAAAAATGATGACCCGTTTTTTTTATCGATAGGATATTACAAACCTCATTTACCCTTTACCGCTCCCAAGAAATATTGGGATTTATATAAGGAGGAGGACTTACCTATTGCGACTAATCCATTCGTTCCCAAGAATGCGCCAACATTTGCAATTCATGGCGATCTTGAATTAAGATCATATGACGATCAACATGATTTACCCTTACCAGTAGATGCCCCTTTATCCCCTGAAAAACAGAGAGCGCTAATTCATGGCTATTATGCAAGTGTATCCTATATGGATGCACAGATTGGAAGATTGCTTGACGAACTAGATCGATTAGATTTAACTAAAAACACAATCATAGTTTTATGGGGTGACCATGGTTGGAAACTAGGCGAACACAATAGCTGGGCCAAACAAAGCAACTATGAAATCGATACCCGTGTTCCTTTAATTATTAGCGGGAAAAATGTAAAAGCAAAAAATACAAAATCAAATGCGCTAGTGGAGCTGGTTGATATTTACCCTAGCTTATGCGAAATGGCTGGACTAAAAATTCCCGAAAAACTTCAGGGAAAAAGTTTTTATCCATTAACAAAAAACCCACAACTTAAATGGAAAAGTGCAGCATTTAGTCAATTTTTACTCGGGCATTTCCCAGCAAAAGAAATCGGAAAAAATGATAGAATGGGCTATGCCATTAGAACAAACCATTATCGATATGTAGAATGGTATTCCTGGAATGACGGCAAGCGAGGTATTCAAATTGCACAAGAATTATATGATGAATCAAATGATCCTTCAGAAAATATAAACCTAGCAGGAGAATCTAAATATAAGAATATAGTAAATCAATTATCTATAAAGTTAAAAGCGGGATGGAGAAAAGCGGGGCCATAAAATATTTTTAAATCTATCTTATATAAAGAAGCCGCCCCGATAAATCGAGGCGGCTTCTTTTTTAAATTAACTAATAAATTAATTTACTATACTTTATAGTATTGCTCCCATCCTTTGCGTGGAGGTGCGCCTAAAAGCATTTCATTGGCTAATTTGTTATTCGTTATTTTTTTAGTTTTTCTATCAAACTTAATGGTCGTATTTAAATGTTGCGAGATAACACCTAAGCAAAATACTTGACTTAATGGTCCTGCAATTTCAAATGGTGAGCGTGTTTTTTCCTCCCCCTTACAAGCTTTTAAAAAGTTTGCATAGTGATTTGAAGGGCTTACTGGTACCACAGGAAGACTTCCTGCCATATCTTTTGCTTTATCTTCAGGTATAATATAAAGTTGAGAACCATGTGATCCACCTTTAAAAGTTAAATCCTTGCCATAAATAATTTTACCAGGATTGTAACGAGGCGCTTTTACTTTACCATTTTTAGGTGGTGGAATATTTGGATCTGGCGCCATTGGATCACCATAGCCATCTGGGAATGGAGGAATATTATTCACACCATCATACCAAGTAATATCACAAGCTGGCATTCCTTTACGCTCAGGGAACTTAAATAAAATAGTAGAATCGTTCGGATAGAAGAATTGATTATGTCCTTCGGCTTTAAGCATACTTACTTCAGTAGGTAAACCTAAATCCAAAAACTGGTGGGCAGTATCAATGATATGCGCACCCCAATCACCCAAGGTACCCATGCCAAAGTCATACCAACAACGCCATTGACCATTCACAAAATCATGGTTATAATCATGTTCCTTCACTACCCCATGCCAAGTGTCCCAATCCAATGAACTTGGAATGGCCTCCTTAACAGGAAAGCTTTTAATATTGGTATCCCATCCATGCCAACGACGGCCTAAATTCATATGCGCTGTTATTGCTGTTACATCTTTAATGATGCCAGCTTCTGCCCACGCTTTAAACTGAAAATAATTTGATTCAGAGTGTCCTTGGTTACCCATTTGAGTAACAAGATTGCTGTGTTTTTTTGCAGCCTTCATCATTAACTCTACTTCAGTAAAAGTACGTGCCATTGGTTTTTCAACAAACACATGTTTACCCAAACCCAATGCCATCATGGTGATTGCAAAGTGTGAATGATCTGGTACGCCAATACTTACCGCTTCAATTTGACTTCCCATTTTATCAAACATTTGACGGAAATCCTGAAAGCGCGGAACATTTGGGAACATTTTTAATACTTCAAGGGTTTGAGGACCGCCCATATCGGTATCACAAAAAGCGACAAAATTTGCCAAACCTGATTCGTGGAATTTCATAAGGTCATTGGCACCTTGATTACCAATGCCAATACAAGCAAGGTTTACTTTTTCGCCTGCTTTTAATCCCGTGGAGGCCTTAGTTAAAATAGTAGGGAAAGCAGAGACTGCCGAAATGAGTGCTGAATTTTTTAAAAACGAGCGCCTTGAATTTGATTTCAATGTCATTTATTTAAATATTATTAATAATGATTAACCTCTTAAAAATAAGGATTTTTTTAAAACAATCATCTAGATTATGATAAAGGTTATTCCTTTAAAGTGAATGGAAACTTAATTTAAATTGATTAACTTCAAAAGTACAAATCGCTACCCTATGAGAAGTATAATAAAAACATTACTATTTTTAATAATAAGTATTGCCAGCCAGGCGCAGCAAAAATCAAGCACACCCAATGTCATATTGATATTTATGGATGATATGGGCTATGGTGATTTATCTTGTTATGGTGCGTTAGATATTAATACCCCCAATATTGATCGGTTGGCTAGTGAGGGAATCAGGTTCACTAATTTTTTATCAAGCCAGGCGGTGTGTAGCGCTTCAAGGGCCTCCATCATGACCGGTTGTTATGCCAATAGAGTGGGTATTAGTGGTGCCCTATTCCCAGGAAGCAAGGTGGGGCTTGCATCGGAAGAAATGACGATGGCTGAATTATTGAAACAAAAAAATTACGCCACAGCCATCTATGGCAAATGGCATTTGGGAGATGCCAAACAATTTTTACCATTACAACAAGGATTTGATGAATATTTAGGGATTCCCTATTCTAATGATATGTGGCCCGTAACTTATGATGGTAAGCCAGCAGACACCTCAACTAGTAAATCAAAATTGCCACAATTACCATTAATTAAAAACAATGATAAGTGGCTGGAAATAAAAACTTTAGAAGATCAATCTACCTTAACAGAAAGATATACTGCCGCCGCTGAAGCTTTTATTAAAAAAAATAAAAACAAACCTTTCTTTTTGTACCTACCACATTCCATGCCGCATGTACCCATTAATGCATCGCCTGCGTTTAGAGGAAAAAGTAAACAAGGATTATATGGCGATGTAATTCAAGAAATTGATGCATCGGTTGGACGTATCTTAAAAACAATTAAAGAAAATGGACTTGATAATAATACGATTGTCATTTTTACAAGTGACAACGGGCCATGGATTAATTATGGTAATCATGCAGGATCCACTGGTGGATTAAGAGAAGGTAAGGGTACTTCATTCGAGGGTGGGCAACGTGTGCCAGGAATTATAAGATGGAAGGGAACCATTCAACCGAATGTGGTGAGTAACCAACTTGCGTCCACCATTGATTTATTTCCAACGATTGCAGCAATAACAAAAACATCCTTGCCTAATAAAAAAATTGATGGGGTAAGTATCCTTCCCATTTTACAAGGAGATAGAAATGCAACACCTCGAAAAAACTTTTTATACTATTATCGTAAAAATTCATTGGAGGCAGTGCGTATTGATAATTGGAAATTAATTTTTGCGCATCCAGCACGCTCCTATCTAAATCAGGTACCAGGAGTAAATGGCTATCCAGGTATTACGAATGAAAATAACCCTACTTCATTGGCATTGTATGACTTAAGAAGGGATCCAGGCGAAAACTATGATGTGAAAGAAATGAATCCTGACATTGTAAAAAGACTACAGGCGCTTGCAGAAGAAGCCCGTGCTGACTTAGGCGATGACTTACAAAAGCGCACCGGTGCTAATAACAGAGCCGTAGGAAAAATTGAAAATTAAATTCGTATCTTTGCAATAAATAAAAAATATTATGAGTGAAAATGTAATTATAAGTATTTGGATCCTTTCGGCAATTTATTGTTTGTACAAATTATACCAAAGAGCAAAAGCAACTTCATTAGACGGCGTAACAGGATATACACCAGGATTAGAAGTCATTATGGTGATTATAATAGGCCCATTGTTGGCTGTCATTGACATGTCCCTTACATGGATAAGAATATACAAAGAAGCGGAGGAAGCAAGAAGAAGATCACAGAAATAATAAAGCTTACCCAAGTTTAAAGCTCAAACGTTAATAATTCTTCTGCCAATTCTTTTAAAGAATTTTGGATTTTTTGTTTTTGTGCAAGGCGTGGTTTTTTTAATCCAGAGGCATAATGTTGTATTTGTTTTTGCTTAATACCAGTTATGCGCTCTAGTGAAGCATTTGTAAAAATACCTTTATAATAGTTTAAAAAGCTTTGCGTGTCAAATTTATAAATCAACTCATATTCTTGTTGTAATATTTTAGGGATGTGCGTTTTATTATACTTTTTGAAAAGCTTAATGGATTCAATAATTGAATTTTTTGCTTCTAGCACCGAATCCCCACTACCATAAATACCTTCTATATTTTCAGCAAAAGCACTGTAATGATTGCTGGACTTTTCAATGATTATTTTAAGTTGTTTCATACTATTTACTTTAATTCCATTTCTTTTGTGATTTTTTTAAGCAGTCCATACCCCACTTCCTTGGCACCGTGATAAGGAACAGGATATTTTTTATTTAATTTCATATAGATATAATGACTTCCTTCTGTTTTAAAATGCACCCAACCCTTTCTCTTAATTAATTGATGTAGTTCCCTAGATTTCATATAATACTATTTAACTATTATAAATAACCAGGTTTTATAAAGGTAGTAATTTTACTACTAATAAAGACAAGGGTTTTATAGCTACTTGTAACTTAATGTAATATCAATCATTAATTAATACATTGTTTATTATTGTTTTACACATTAGAAAATATTCGCACAAGTAAATTTACTAAACAAAAGGGGGTCCCGACTTATCGGGACCCCCTTTTGTAATAAGGAATCATTTTAGTTGTTTCTTACTGCACTAACTTTAATTCATCTACAATATGTTTGGCACCGCCTAATTTGTCGATGCACCATAAAACATAACGAACATCCACACAAATAGTACGATTCAACTCTGAATCAAAAGCAATCTTATGACTTAATGCTTCATAGTTACCATCAAAGGCCAAGCCGATTAAATTCCCATTGGCATCTAATACAGGTGAACCTGAATTACCACCAGTGATATCATTCGTTGTAATAAATGAAACAACAACATCACCTATTTTTTTATCTGCATAAGGACCAAAATCTTTTGCTTTATATAGATCTAAAAATTTGCTTGGCAAATCAAATTCATAATCTCCTTTCACATATTTAGATGCAACACCACTTAGCGTGCAATAAAAATCATACTTAACTGCATCTTTGGGATTGTAACTTTTTATATTACCATAGGAAACGCGCATGGTAAAATTAGCATCAGGATAAGTACTATTCATTTTTGTTGGATTCATTTCAAATAAACCTTTCAAATACAAACGACCTAAATCAGAGGTTTTATTCATAAACGCCGCGTACTTAGGCGTTACTGATGATGTATAATTAATTATAAATGATTTAGCAGCATTAAATGCTGGATCATTTTTTAATGCTTCTATACTTGGTTTATCTGTAAACGCTTTCCACTTAGTATCATCAAAGACCATCGTATTAGCAAAAACATCAGCTGCAAATAATTTGTATGGATTTTGATCAATATCATTATAGTTTTTGAATAAATCTTCATAAAAGCCTTTAGGATGTTGGCTTTTATCAACATCACCATAAAACATAGCAACCGCTGAAGCTAGAATACTCTGATCACTTTTTTTATTTTCATCAGCTAAAAATGCTTTTCTTGAGTTAGAGGCAGCTTCCATTGCTTTACTAATATCATCTGCTTTTGCATTCGGATTAGATAACATAGCTTCAACACTTAGCCAACTACTTGCATATGCCATTAGTGGGCTACCCATAATTCCTTCATTAATATATTGACGATGCTTAGCATAAGGTGTCCAGCTTGTATAACTTGAAGCATATTCGTTAAAAATATTTTCATACGCAGGCTTACCTTTTGCCCAATCATTAAAGCTTGTTTCTACTTTTTGTTTTTGGCCATAAGTATCAAACTTTAATAATTGCTTGGTTTCTCCATCAAAAAATTTCCAATAGTTGGCAATGCTCGCATAGTTACTGGCTAATTGTAATTTAACAGCCGCACTTTTCTTCATTTCAGCAAACATGAACTTTAAACGCATGTCGCGCAATTTCACTAAAGTTGGACTGGTTATATCTGTAGCTAATTTTACGCCAAAAGAAGTTTCATATCTGTTAGTGCCACCAGGATAGCCATAAATCATACTGTAATCCCCATCTTTAAATCCTTTGATGCTCACTGGTAAATAATATTTAGGTTTGAATGGAATATTATCAGCACTGTACTTGGCTGGTTTGCCATCCTTATCCATGTATACTCGGAAAACTGAAAAATCACCCGTGTGTCTAGGCCACTCCCAGTTATCAGTGTCTCCACCAAATTTGCCAATACTTTCGGGCGGATTACCCACTAAGCGAATATCCTTGTAAACATCGTATACAAACAAAAAGAACTGATTACCCTTAAACATACTTGCTACAACAGCATCCTTATATTCATCGCTTCCTACTACCTCTTTAATAATCTCACCCATGACCTTCGCATATTTTTGCGCGCGCTCGGCACCCTGTGATTCTCCAAGTGCAGCTAATACCTTAGTAGATACGTCTTCTATTCTGTTTAAAAACTTAACAGAGAGCGTGCTTGAAATTTCTTTGGTTTTATCACTCGCCCAAAAACCATCTTGTAAATAATTGTTTTGAGTAGTACTTGCTGCAGCAATCGCACTATAACCACAATGATGATTGGTAAAGATTAAACCTTGATCAGATACGATTTCACCAGTACAGCCGCCACCAAAAATAATAATCGCATCCTTGATACTTGACTTGTTGATACTATATAATTGTTCTGGTTTTAACTTTAACCCTCGTTTAACCATATCATTATACACTTGTTGGCCTAATAACATAGGCAACCACATACCCTCATCAGCATAGCTGCGAAATAGCGTAAGCACAAGTGCTAGGGAAATAAAAATCTTTTTCATAATTGATTGTATTATAGGAGCAATTTAATTAAAATAATTAGGTTGGGGTATGATATTGCTTGGAATTTAATTTTCTACTTCGTTTTTGATGCCTTTTTCCAGTTAATTGTGGTAAAGACAATTTTACTATAATTATCCTTTTCATATAAAATGCCAATTTGTTGCTTGTTCATTAAGACCAGATCAGAATAAGCTGAATTATTACTCATTGCCTTTGTATCAGTAGTGTTATCAATAGTCAAGTTTTTTGCCCAAGTTTTCCCATCATCAAAACTAATACGTAAGGTTAGGTTGTTTCTGTTTTTTGTATCAGCAGCATTTGAAAAAGCGAGTATTTGTTTTTTATTTTTTACGCCAATATTTAAAATACTTCCTTCGCAAACAGGGTCTGGAAGTTGTTGATCAAAATAGCTTGTATCCCAGGATGCGCCACCATTAGCACTAATGGCCACAATGCGTAATCGAATATCGCCTTTTTGATTTCTAGCATTAAGCATTATTCTATCATTAGAAAGTTCCGCAGCGGTGGATTCATTGCTACCAGGTAAACGTAATTTTTCGCTTAACTTAAATGTTGCGCCGTGATCATCCGAATAAAAACTATGCGCAAAATAATCATCGCCTTGTTTTTTCGGTGGCCCTGCAGAATGATTGGCTGGAATAAAAATTCGGCCCTTATACAAACCCTTTGAAATTTGTAAAGCATGACCCGGGGTATTTGCATAATGCCTCCAATCTTCTTTAAAATTATATAATGGATTGGCCATTGGCTGCATAGGTCGATGTGTTTGCGTAGTAATATTTACACCGGCACTCCATGTGAATCCGTTGTCAATGGAAGTTTTATACCAAACTTCTCTAACACCCTTGCCATTTCTTATTTCACCTTCATGATTATTGCCTGTGTTATAAAATAAAAATACTCTTCCATTAGGATAAGCTGGGTCACTCCTATCAACCACCGGTGCAGGATTGCCTGCTTGTAAGGAGTCATAGGTTGCAATGATATTGATGGGTGACCAGGTTTTACCATTATCAGAACTTCGCTTCATTACAATATCAATATCACCAAAATCACCTGATGAATTTACTCTTCCTTCACAAAAGGCCAATAAATCATTATTGGGGCTTTTAATAATCGCAGGAATTCGAAAACTTTTATACCCTCCTGTACCTGAAATAAAAACTGGGATATTTATTTGTTGTGAAAATCCAATGTTTACACAAAAATATATATATAATAGGAGTTTGATTTTTTTCATTTGAACAGTGCGGTTTGGGTATGATAAAAATATAGTAAATTTAAATATTAAAAATGCATTGCGCTTATATATATTTTAAGAAGTAAGCATATTAAAATTCCAATTGCTCCATTATGATCCTACAACCAACTAATTTAAAAAACGATCTTGTTTGGCTAGAACCCTTGCATCAAGGACATTTTGAGGAGTTGTACTTGGTTGCCTCTGATCCTTTAATTTGGGAACAACATCCCAATCCAGACAGATATAAATTGGACGCTTTTACAAACTATTTTAAAGGAGCGATGGAATCAGGTGGGGCCTTTATCATTAGAGATACATTAAGTGGCCAAGCATTAGGTTCCAGTCGTTATTGCGGATACGACGCAGCTATTAAAGAAGTTCAAATTGGATATACCTTTTTTTCGAGAGAATGTTGGGGCAAGTCCATCAATAAGGCAGTAAAAAAACTAATGCTTACCCATGCTTTTAATTTTGTAGATAAGGTTGCATTTTATGTGGGTGCTAATAATATTCGATCACAAAAAGCAATGGAGCGCATTGGTGGTAATAAAGTTAGAGAGGAAGTGGTTGCTTATTTTGGAGAACCCGATAGATTAAATTTTAGGTATGAAATTAACAAGTAATCCTATTTAATAGTTAAATTGCTATACGCTAGATTGCTATTTATTTCTATCTAAATCATATGTTGGATTTTATAGGTCATTTACATCCCTTAATTGTGCATTTACCCATTGGCATTTTGCTATTGGGTGTTTTGATGATGGTTTACGAACATTATAGTGGGGTTGATTTTAAAACGCCTATTTCATTTGCTTTTTTGGTTGGAAGTATAAGTGCAGTATTGGCATGTATTGCAGGATGGATTTTATCCAATTCGGGCGAATATGATGCATTACTAGTTCAAAAACATCAGTGGACTGGGATTAGCACAGCAGTTATAGGATTACTAGTTTATTTCTTAAAGCAATACCGAAAATTATTAGCTGTCATATTAACCCTACTTGTTTTCATTACTGGTCACTATGGCGGCACACTGACACACGGAGAAAATTATTTATTTAACTCAAATGAGAATTCCAACACGAGCCAGGGGGACACTATAAAAACGGAATCAAAAATAATTGCACAAACAATTTCAAATGGCAGTGATTCATTGACTATTGAAACACACAATGTTTATAAAGAACAAATTGCGCCCTTATTAAAATTGAGATGTTATAATTGTCATTCAGCAGTTAAACAAAAGAATGGATTAAGATTAGATGCAGCAGCTTACATTAAGAAGGGTGGAAAAAACGGAAAGATATTTGTCGCGGGTAATGTTTTCAAAAGTCCCCTTTATGCAAATTTATTACTGCCGCTTGATGATGAAAAACATATGCCGCCAAAAGGAAAACATCAGTTAAGTCAAAATGAAATTTTAATCATTAAAAACTGGATAAACGCTGGGGCATCTTTCGAGGACATCATTGACACCATCAGCAATAAGGAAATAGCAAACAATGTTGCAGCACTTAATAATATAGCGGACAAGAATATTTTAGATGATTCGAAATCAGAAAAAGTAAAAAGTGAAATAAGGGAAACAACAAGGGTTGCAGTTGAAGATAATAATATAAAAAATGCTGTAAAAATTACAAACCTACCCAACCCTGCAGCTATAAGCCCCGCTATCATTGAAGGTTTTAAACAAGAAAATATTATTTTAACCAATATCGCAGAAGGCTCTAATTTTGTAATGGCCAATTTTGTCAATGTGGTTCCCTTTAATAAGGCCAGCTTGCAGGCTTTGAAAAATATTAATGAACAATTAGTAGTATTAAAATTAACCAACTTACCTATCAATGATAATGATTTAAAAATAGTTGCAGATTTAAAAAATATTAAAAAGCTGAATGTAGAAAACACCTTGATCACAGATGATGGTATGGCTTATCTAAAGCAATTGCCACAATTGGAGCAGCTTAACCTTTATGGTACAAATATTTCAGATGAGGGAATTATTCAATTGGCGTATTTAAAAAACTTATCTGTGCTTTATTTATGGAAAACTAAAGTAACTTTAAGGGGGATTGAAGCGTTTAAAAAAATAAATTCCCGTGTTAAAATCGAAATAGGTGATTTTAAATTTCAGAAAAAATGAAGAAATATTATTTATTCATAGGTTTTATTATTGTTTTTTTTGCATTTAAAACCATATCCAAATTACCAGAGGATGTAAATGCGGCGTATCTTAAATTACCCTCGGTTATTGATTATAATGAACATGTGAAACCAATTCTATCTGACAAATGTTTTAAATGTCATGGGCCGGATAAGGCAAAACAAAAAGCAGGACTTAGATTAGATATGCAGGCGTCGGCCTATGGACCTTTGCCAGAGAGCCCTGGGAAATTTGCTATTGTGCCAGGTAATTTAAATAAGAGTGAGCTTTACCACCGCATTTTATCTTCCGACCCCGATTATATGATGCCGCATCCAAAATCTCATCTAGCCCTAGATGCAAAGGAAAAAGCAATACTTATAAAGTGGATTGAAACAGGTGCCGTATATAAACCACATTGGGCATTTGTTGCACCACAAAAAAAGGCGATTCCTGACATCTTTAATTTACAGGTGAATAACCCCATCGATAATTTTGTTTTTAGTCGATTACAACAAGAAGGTTTACAGCCTAGCCCTAAAGCAGCTAAAGAAATTTTATTAAGAAGGCTTTCCTTTGATTTAACAGGTCTTCCGCCGACCATTGATGAAATAGATCAATATTTAAACGATCAAAGCGCAAATGCTTACGAAAAACAAGTAGACCGTTTATTAAGCTCCCCGCATTATGGTGAAAAAATGGCGACCCAATGGTTGGACCTAGCCCGCTTTGCCGATTCATACGGTTACACCGTGGATAGAACCAGGGATATGTCGGTATATCGCGATTGGGTTATAGGTGCATTTAATAATAACATGTCCTATAAAAATTTCATCCACTATCAACTAGCGGGTGATTTAATGCCTTCACCTACCAAGGAGATGATTATTGCAACCGCGTTTAATCGCAATCATCCACAAAATATGGAGGGGGGAATTATTGAAGAAGAATTCCAAACAGAATACGTGATGGATCGTACCAATACTTTTGGAGAAGCCTTCTTATCCATATCAGTAGGTTGTGCAAGATGTCATGATCATAAGTATGATCCGGTTTCACAAGAAAATTATTATCAGCTGTATAGTTTTTTTAATAATGTACGCGAGGCGGGACAGATCTCTTGGAATGATGATATGCCAACACCCACATTAATGCTTCCTACGGCTGCACAAGAAAAAACAATTCAATATATTAATTCACTGGTTAAGGAAAAAGAAGCGCAATTAAAATTGAGCTCCGAAAATACATCTGGTGCATTTAATGAATGGATGCAACAGGAAAAATATAAAACAATTGCAAGCAAGGGTGTCCCGTCTGAAAATTTACAAGGCTTTTATAGTTTTGAAGATTCATTAAAAAATAGTGTCAACAATAGTAAAACTGCCGCATTACGTCGCGACGGAGATAGCAAAAGCGAACCCCTAATTTTTGAAAAAAATGGGAGTGGACAAAGTTTATATTTAAATGGCGACACCTATTTGGATTTAAAAGAAATCGGTGTTTTTAGAAAATCGGATCCTTTTACTATTGGGCTTTGGATAAACATTTCCAAGGAAATGAAGGAAGGGGTTATATTTCATAAAAGCAATACGGAAAGGTTATATAATTTCAAAGGATACAATGTTTACTTAAAAAATAATCGACTTGAAATGACGATGGCACATACGGCGCCTTCCAATGCCATTACAAAAGTTTCACTAACCGATGTGCCGCGTAACCAATGGATACAACTCACTATGACCTATGATGGTTCGGCGACTGCAAAAGGTTTGAATTTATTTATAGACGGATCTCCTTTGAAAATGGAAATACAAATTGATCAATTATATAAAGACATTGTATTTTTTTCAAAGGACGAGCCGGGATTACAAATAGGCGGTTGGGGCCGTGGTTTTGGAATGAAGGGCGGAAAAATAGATGACATTAGTGTATATAACCGAGCGTTAACTCCTTTTGAAATAAAAGTATTGGCAAAAAAAGCAAACTGGGATTTAATTACAAAAAAAACCAGGACCGAATTAAGCGCTGAGGATATTTCCCTTTTAAAAGATTATTATAACTCGGTAGTGGATATCGATATTAAAAACGCAAACATTGCACTACAAGTACAAAGAAAATTATTATCAGATTCAACCGAGCATATCAAAGAATTAATGGTGATGCAAGAAATGCCACAGCCTAAAAAAACATTTTTATTAAAGAGGGGGCAATATGATGCGCCAACTAAACAAGTATTTCCAAATACCCCTGAAAAAATATTACCCTTCTCTAATCAACTTCCAAAAAACAGATATGGCTTAGCACAGTGGTTAACGGATGCACGTAATCCACTTACAGCAAGAGTTGCTATCAATCATTTATGGCAAAACTTTTTTGGAAAGGGCTTGGTGAAAACAGCAGAGGATTTTGGTAACCAAGGTGAAATGCCTAGTCATTTAAATTTATTGGATTGGTTGGGGATTGAATTGCGAGATAACAACTGGGATATTAAAAAAATAAATAAGCTCATTGTGATGTCTGCGACTTATCAGCAGGATTCAAAAGCAAGTAGTGTGCTTATGGAAAAAGATCCAGAAAATAAATTATTAGCAAGGGGCCCCTCTATTCGCTTATCCGCTGAAATGATTAGAGACAATGCATTAGTGGCGAGTGGTTTGTTAAATAAAAAGTTGGGGGGTAAAAGTGTATATCCGTATCAACCAGAAGGACTATGGGAAATTAATGGAACCAAATATAATCAAGACAGTACTGATCAGGTGTATAGAAGAAGCCTTTATATTGTTTTAAAAAGAACGGTTCCTAATCCAACCCTTGCAAATTTTGATGGGCCCTCCAGGGCTTCCTGTGTGGTGCGCAGGCAATCCACCAATACACCTTTACAAGCATTGGTCACCTTAAATGACCCTACTTTTATTGAAGCGGCGAAAGTGATTGGGGAAAGCATCACCAAACAACAAAATACCACAGCAGCTATTGGGTTGGCTTATCGACAACTAACGGGTATTACACCTACTTCAAAACAAATCGCATTATTAAGTGCAATGCAACAAACAGAATATAATAAATTTAAAGCCAACCCTAATAAAATAAAAGGATGGATAAATGCAGGTTTATATAAAATTAATAAAACATTAGATCCCTATTGGGTAGCTGCGAATAGCGTAGTCGCAAGCACCATATTAAATTCTGATGCAACCATTACTAAAAGGTAAGTTTATGGGAAGGAAAAATGATTTTAACATATATAATCAAGAATTTGATGCACTCAATAAAAAAATTGAACGTCGAAATTTTTTGAAAAGTACGGCAGGCGGTATGGGCGCGATGGCTTTAGGTACTTTATTAAGTAGTAGTATTTCAACAAAAACATTTGAACAACAAATATTAGATGCGTTACCGACCATCGCGCCAAAAGCAAAACGCGTGGTCTATTTATTTATGAGTGGCGGCCCTTCCCAATTTGAAACCTTTGATTACAAACCAGGCTTAATAAAAATGCAAGGACAGGGCTTACCTGATTCGATTCGTAATGGGCAACGTTTAACAGGAATGAGTGCGAGTCAAGCGTTACTTCCCATTGCCTCGTCTTTCGCAAACTTTAAACAACATGGAAAAAGCAATACCTGGGTAAGCGATTTATTGCCTTACACCGCGCAGGTGGTAGATGAATTGTGTATTATCAAGTCTATGTTTACAGAACAAATTAATCATGATCCTGCGTTAACTTTTTTTCAAACAGGACATCAACTTCCTGGTCGTCCTTCCATTGGTTCCTGGTTGAGTTATGGATTGGGTTCTGAAAATAAAAATTTACCTGCA
>Ga0209355_1000115_pt1 | contig 46466 bp, 49 predicted proteins | sample LauGreSBDMM110SN_3_FD_187563 | JGI IMG/M metagenome (GOLD analysis project Ga0209355, IMG submission 187563) | Freshwater lake microbial communities from Lake Michigan, USA - Sp13.BD.MM110.SN (SPAdes) (version 2) | ecosystem: Environmental > Aquatic > Freshwater > Lake | place: Lake Michigan... | reverse complement strand
ATAACAACTATTGCAAGTCTTTTCGTCAGTTCTAAATCAAAGGTGGCAGAATAACCCTCATGATCGAGGGTAGTAACAAGATCCAAGTATTCAAGCCTTACCGTTCATCTTTGCCACCAATAAAGCCTTACCTTAAAGACTTTTGGCGCAGACGAGAGTTTGCTACTGAGCTATCAAAATTTTCTGACAAAGCCGAGTACTTAGAATCAAAGCTGGGCAAAGTTTGGTTAGTTTTAAATCCGCTGTTTCTAGCGGTTATTTACTTCTTGTTGGTGACAATTATTCAAGGTGGCCGCGGTCAAGGTAATGGCTTCCTCACTTTGTGCCATATTTTAATTGGGTTATTCACCTTTTATTTTGCTCAAAATTGCATCCTACTCGGGGCTGCCTCTATTACCTCAGGTGGCAGTCTTATTTTAAACCAAGCATTTCCAAGATCACTCCTACCACTTTCCAGTGCAATAAGTGCTGCAAGACAGTTCCTACCGACAATTCCAATTTATATTTTAATTGTTTTGATTGGAAAATTACTGCTTGATGATACTCAACTACCAGGACTTAATTGGAGTTATTTGCTACTACCATTTTTGTTTGTCTTGTTAGTGATAACTAGTTTTGGACTTGCGCTGTTGTTTGCCACCATGAATGTTTACTTCCGAGATACTACAAAGCTACTTTCATACATCATGCGAATCTGGCTTTACGCCTCCCCGGTTTTATGGCAACCAGATATGTTAAGTGGCTGGTACCGGATAATTCTTTATTTAAATCCACTTGGGCCAATACTTTCTGCTAATTCAAGAATTTGGATTGATGGACTACCTCCCACCCTCTTCCAATTTATCGGCTGCATATTTTGGGCATTTTTTGCATTTTTAATGGGAAGCTACTTCTTTATCTCAAGGGAGCGTGAATTTGCCGTCCGTATCTAATACAAATATTTTATTGCCAAGTAATTTGGCAATTAGAATTGAGGATTTATCTATAAGTTATAAGATAAATGTTGAATCGAAAAAAACTTTAAAAAATGCGATTATGCGTGCCAGCCGGGGTGAACGGGTTAGAACTAGAACTGTTGAAGCGGTAAAAAACTTAAGTTTAGATATTCCACACGGCTCTGTTCTAGGAATTGTGGGGGCAAATGGCGCTGGTAAATCAACACTAATGCGTTCAATTGCTGGCATCTTGCCACCAACATCTGGGCAAATAACTGTTAATGGTCGAATCTCAACCTTATTGGCATTGGGTGTTGGCTTTAACAAAGCATTATCTGGCCGAGATAATATTATTTTAGGCGGCCTTGCAGCCGGAATGAGCAAAGCTGAAATCGAAGGCCAAGCCGATGCCATTGCTGAGTTTGCTGATTTGCCTGAAGGTTTTATTGATATGCCGGTGCGTACCTATAGCAATGGAATGTATAGCAGAGTGGCATTTGCAGTTGCAGTAAACATGACACCTGATATTTTACTTCTTGATGAAGCACTATCAGCGGGTGATGCTGCCTTCAAAGAGAAATCTTTTAACCGAATGCGCCAACTATGTGATGAGGCAAGAACTATTTTGATTGTTTCCCATGCATTATCTTCACTTAATGAATTATGTGATCATGCAATTTGGATGCATAAGGGCAAAATGCTGGCATCTGGTGAGCCAGAGGATATTACTGATCAATACCTTAAGTTCTTAAATGTGGGTGAGCTGCCCTCAAGTTATGAAGATTTATAGCGGCAACGCATAAAATACTGCAGTAATCACTGCAGCCAAAGCAATTGCTTTAACAAAAATAAGTCCTGCGGTTTTGCGATCTGCTCGGCGATCCTCGGCAGATGCCACCTTTGATACCTGACCTAATTTACCAAAGTTAAATGTGCCTGCAAATCCATAAGCAAGGCAGAATTTACTGCGCGATTGAATAAAGCCAATGGCAAAAATTGCAGCTGGTATGAATATTGAAAACCTTGCTGATTTATTTTGGTCAGTTAATATTAAAGTTAAGGCAGAGATGATTGTTAATGCACCACCAAATAATGCAACTACTTGACGGCTTCTAATTTCTTGTGGTCCAAGATTGCAGGTACCTGGTATGTATTCAGAGCTCAACTACGCGTCTTCTCGCTGTTCGTCATCACTCCACACCTCGTACTCATCATTTTCAGTACGAGCAAGCCAATTAAATGCAGTTTTGATCGCACCAAATATAACTAATACCCCAGCAAGGAGTGCGAATAATCTTTTAAAGGCTTTGATCATGGGATAAATCTACACGCTTTTCATCCAGGGATAAGACTAATTACCTTCCTTTGCAAGTTTTGCCAGCGAACTCCCAGAAACTCTAAAGACGGTCCACTCATCCATCGGCTGCGCCTCGATTGATTTATAGAAATCTATTGCGCTCTTATTCCAATCAAGCACCCACCATTGCAACCTTGAGTACCCCTTTTCAATACAGATCTGGGCAAGTTTTCTTAGCAGCGCCTTTCCGTGACCTGCGCCTCTAAACTTGGGATCAACATAGAGATCCTCTAAATACACCCCATGTTTACCTAACCAGGTTGAGTAATTTAGATGCCAAACTGCAAAGCCACTTACCTCACCAGCCTCCTCTGAAATTAAGCAAAAAACCGCAGGTGCTTGCCCAAACAAAGATTGCTCTAAATCAGTGATTGATAGGACCACCTCATTTGGTGCCTTCTCATACTCAGCTAGGTCATGAATAAAACGGAAAATATTAGGTAGATCTGCAACAGTTGCTGGACGAATGATGAGTGACATTATTTAATTTTTGCTACCAGCATCGCCTGGTCAATATCTGACCAAAGATCATCTACATGTTCAATACCAACAGAGAATCTAATTAAGCTCTCCGGCACAGAATGACTTTCTGTATCCCATCTGCGCCTGCGCTCCCAAATAGATTCAACTCCGCCTAGTGAGGTGGCATTAGTTATCAACTTAGCGCTATCACACATCAAATCAACCTGTGCTGCTGTGCCCTTTGGTTCAAATGAAACTACTGCGCCAAATCCCTTCATAAATGATTTAGCAAGTAGGTGGCTAGGGTCGCTGACCAAGCCTGGGTAGCGAACTCTGCTGATTCTTGAATCCTTTGATAATCGATCAGCCAACACCATGGCATTTTCTTGCGAGCGCTGCATTCTGACTGCAAATGTTCGCAGCCCTCTAAGGGCTAGCCATGTTTCAAATGGCCCAGCAATACCACCCGCATATCTGCGAGATTGCTCTAATCGTTTATGCAGTGCTGGGTCCTTAGTGCTTAGTGAACCTAGCAAAATATCGCTGTGTCCTGATAAGAATTTAGTGACTGAGTGCATCACGATATCTGCCCCCATCGCCAATGGGTTTTGATTCATCGGAGTAGCAAAGGTATTGTCAACAGATACTCCACACCCTTTGCCTTTGGCATAGGAGATAAGTTTTGGCAGATCTACTACATCAAGTAAAGGGTTTAATGGTGATTCTAGATGCACCATTTGGGCACCATCAATGGCTGCCATGCATTCTTTAATATTAGTTAGATCAACAAATCTAACAGTTAATTTTCCAGTGTCATGCAAATTTTTTAAGTATGTCGTCGTGCCTTGATAGCCATTTGTCGCAGCCACAATTACACCAGCTGGTGGCAACAAAGAGAGTATGGCGTTGATTGCAGCCATGCCGGAGGCAAAAATTAATGTCTTTCCACCCTCAAGGATTTCAATTGCCTCCTCCAGCGCGCTCCAAGTTTCATTTCCATATCGGGCATATCCGATTGGTCCACCTGCATGGAATGTGGAGTTTAAAGCGATTGGTGGATTGAGCTCACCATCAGCTTTCTTTTCTGGTCGACCAGCTGCAACTACTTTGGATTCAGTGGATAACTTATTCCACTCATGCGCTTGACTCATAGGAAGACTCTAGTCTTTTATGCTTTTGCTTCCAATACCAGTGCTACTGAGTTAATGCACCATCTTTCATCAGTTGGAACTGCATAACCTTCACCGCTAAAAACATGACCTAGATGTGAGCCACAGGCTGCGCATCTAACCTCAGTACGAATTCGGGGAAAAAGTGAGCGATCTTCAATTAACTCAACTGCATCTTTTTCAGTTGGTGCATAAAAAGATGGCCAACCACAACCTGAGTGAAACTTAGTCTCTGATCGAAATAACTCTGCAGTACAGGCTTTGCACTTATAAACACCGGTTGTTTCAGTATCTGTGTACTCACCAGTGAATGCCATTTCAGTATCTGCTTTACGTAAAACATTAAAGGACAATGGGTCAACTCGTTTTTTTAATTCACTCTCATCAATTTTTACTTGATACTCTTCACCTTTTGAATTAATAGGTGTTATCTCATTCATATTAGCTAAGTGTGGCCATCGGATAATTAACTCCAGTTGATGAATGGCAGTCATAGCCATTTGGATTCTTGGCGAGGTATTTTTGGTGATACTCCTCCGCCAACCAATAGGTAACTCCTGATGCTGGCAGTATCTGGGTAACAATTTCACCAATACCACTTTTGCTTAACTCCACTTGATAAATATCTTTACTTGCCAACGCCTGATTTAGCTGGTCATTAGAGGTGGTGTAGATAGCAGAGCGGTACTGAGTGCCAATATCACCGCCTTGTTGATTTAATGAGGTTGGATCATGCATAACCCAAAATTCAGCTAATAATCTTTGGTAGGTAATTACCTCTGGATCAAACATAACTTCAACTATTTCTGCATGATTTGTTGTTCCCGTGCAAACCTCTTTATAAGTTGGATCTGGCTTATTACCGCCCATATAGCCAACCGAGGTTTGAATTACACCTGCTAATTGCCAAAATCTGCGCTCTGCTCCCCAAAAACATCCATTGGCGAAGTAGGCGGTTTGACTCATTTGCTAATTCTCTCCTAATAACAATCACTTCGCAATCTTTAAGTATTCCAAGGGAAAAAATTAAGGCCAATCTGCAACTGATCACCTTGCTTTTCAATTGATTTTTCAGCCCTCATAGCTCAGGGGATAGAGCACCGCCCTCCGCAGGCGGGTGCGCAGGTTCGATTCCTGCCGAGGGCAGTTAGATAAGAGAATAATCTGATGAATATCTGTGAAATATTTAAACTTAGCAGCAAAATATCCTTGTTTATTAATTAGATTAAGGAGAGAATACGGGCGTTAAGTTTTTTTAACTCTTCTTACCACCTATCTCACTGAAGGAGTTGCTGCCCTATGGATTGGCGACATCAAGCTATTTGTCGCGATGAGGATCCAGAGGTTTTCTTTCCCGTCGGCAATACTGGTCCGGCATTAGCTCAAATTGAAGAAGCGAAAAAGATTTGTGCCAGATGCCCAGTCAAGGAACCATGTTTAGCTTGGGCACTTGAAAGCGGACAAGATGCTGGAGTTTGGGGTGGCTTATCTGAAGATGAAAGACGTGCAATGAAACGTCGGGCTGCACGTAACCGTGCTCGCCAAATGGAAAATCAAAATCCTTTCTAATTTACCTTAAAACTTATCTCACCTTTAGTGAGATTATCAAGACGCACCAATCTAATACTCCCGTTTAATTCATTTTTAGTAAGTGTATTTGCAATTTGCAATCCCAAATTAGCAGATTTTTCAATATTAAAATCATCAGGCAAACCAACTCCATTATCAGATACCGATACTTTGTAATCATTTCCATTTTTCAGAATTTCAACACTCAACAAATCCCCAGATTGCGACAAACCATGCTCAATTGCATTATGAATTAGCTCAGTAACAACTAGCGATAAGGCGGTTGCAGTTTTGGAATCAAAAGAACCAAAATCCCCCACTTTTTTAAATTGAATCTTCCGTGGATTTAAATCCAGAGCGTTTTTCACGATTTGCTCAAAGACCTGATCAAATTCCAACAACTCTGATGATTGATTAGATAAGGATTCATGGACAAGTGCGATAGAGGCAACTCGCCTGACCGCTTCATTTAACGCAGCACTAGCCATCGGATCGCTGACACGGCGCGATTGCAATCGAAGCAGTGCGGAGACAGTTTGTAAGTTGTTCTTAACCCGATGATGAATCTCTTTAATAGTGGCATCTTTTGTCACTAATGCTCGATCACGATTTCGTAGTTCAGTCACATTGTGAAGCAAAACAATCGCACCAATTCGATCCTCTTTTTGAGTTAATGGAATCACCAATAAATCAATTACCGCTGCCGCACTTTCATACTCAGCTCTGCGCAAAAACTTCCCGCTAAGTGAAGTTTGCCAAGATTCATCAGTGGGCTGATTGTCCTCTTTGCTTAAGTTACTAAACACCTCACCTAGATTTTTTCCTTCGAGTTCACTCTCAAAACCGACCCTGCTTAAAGCTGATCTAGCATTTGGTGAAGCAAAAAACACCACACCATTTGTGTCTAATCTAATTAATCCATCACCAACTCTAGGTGCAGATTCAGAGCTGTAAAGGCTGTTACGAATCGGAAAATTACCATCAACCACCATCTGAAATATCTTGCGCGCAATCTCACGATAATTTAATTCGAGTTTTGAAGGTGATCGCATGAGATTGAAATTACGATGTCTTGATATCACTGCCAAACTTTTACCACCAAAAATAACTGGAATGCTTTCATCTTTTATCAATATCTCACCGACTAACTCGGGTTGGGCATCACGAATAATTTCACCCTCTGATAATGCTTGATCAATTCTTGGTCTATCCCCCCAATTAATTTGGCTACCAACTAGATCATTACTAAAGACTGTTGCCGCAGTAGTTGGTCTTATTTGCGCAATTGCTACAAAACCTTCTGGCCAAGATTTCTCATCCTTGCGAATTGGTAACCAAAGTATGAGATCGGCAAAAGATAGATCAGCTAATAATCGCCACTCAGCAACTAATTGCGCAAGGTGCTCTGCTTCATCATTACTTAATTTAGAGTTCTCCGAGATTAACTCTGAAAGGGTAGCCATAGGTCAATGGTAGAGCCACTGTCACAGCAGTTGTTTACCAATTTTGACTATCTGCTTACTAAAGGCAGTATTGCGTGAAAATGAGTATTTACTCACTGCTGCCCCTGCCAAAAGTTGTATGGAGTGGTCATATGGGATTTGGATATTTGTCCAACCGCTAACTAATTCTAAAAACTTACCTTGAATTACCCTACCTATCCGGTCAAACCTTTGCTTATTTAGTAAATAGATTATTGGCGGTGGATTTGTACCGATTTAAATTTGCTTTAAACCTCTCCGTGGCATCGCTTATATTTCTTTCCAGATCCACAAGGACAAGGAGCATTTTTAGAGGTACCACCAGAATTTGTTGGCTGAACATCTGCGGCTGAGTATTGCAGTACTGCAGCAGGTGCTGGCGCCGGTGTTAAACCTTTAGCACCAACTTCTTTGCCTTCTATTTGAACCTCAACATGAAATAAGAATCCAACTAACTCTTCTTTTATTGCATCCATCATCGCCGTGAATAGGTCATACCCCTCTTTTTGATACTCAACTAATGGATCACGTTGTGCCATCGCACGTAATCCAATTCCCTCTTGTAAGTAATCCATTTCATATAGATGCTCACGCCATTTGCGATCTAGGACTGATAGCAAGATCTTTCGCTCTAACTCACGCATTACTACTGGAGTTAACTCACTCTCTCGCTTTTCATAAGCAATCCTGGAGTCTTGCAAAATTCTTTCCAATAAAAACTCATTATCAAGTGCTACTGCGCCACCGATTTCTGCCAATAATTCTTCAGCGGTAAATGAGATTGGATAAAGTACTTTAAGTGCTGTCCACAAGGTATTTAAATCCCAATCCTCTGCCACTCCAGTAGCTGTTGCCGAATCAACATAGGCAGTAATTGTTTCTTCCAGTGACACCTCCACCAGCTCTTTAATATCGACACCTTCAAGTACTTCACGACGTTCGGAGTACACAACCTCACGTTGCTTATTCATTACATCGTCATACTTCAACACATTTTTACGCATTTCAAAGTTTAAAGATTCAACTTGGGTCTGCGCTGATTTAATTGCATTGCTTACAATTTTTGACTCAAGCGGAGTCTCCTCCGGCATACCCGCTGCGCCTAAAAATCTTTCAACTAAGCCAGAGTTAAATCGGCGCATCAAATCATCTTGTAGCGATAAATAAAATCGTGATTCACCCGGATCACCTTGGCGTCCAGATCGGCCTCTTAACTGGTTATCAATTCGTCTTGATTCATGCCGCTCAGTACCAAGCACATAGAGTCCACCTAGTGAAACCACAGTTTCATGTTCCTTTGACACAGCTGCTTTTTGTTTCTCTATCTCAGCTGGCCATGCTTTTTCATACTCTTCAGATGAGTCAACTGGATTTAATCCTTTACGTTGTAGTTCAAAATCTGCCATGAACTCAGGGTTGCCGCCAAGCATGATGTCAGTACCACGACCTGCCATATTAGTGGCGACTGTGACAGCTCCAATAGTTCCAGCTCTAGCAATAATCGCAGCCTCTCGCTCATGTTGCTTAGCGTTAAGCACCTCATGTGCGATGCCATTTTTCTTTAAAACAGCTGATAGCTCCTCTGATTTTTCAACACTTACCGTGCCAACCAAAACTGGTTGACCTTTCTTATGTCTGTCTACAATATCTTTTGCAACAGCGGTGAATTTTCCGCTCTCAGTTTTATAAATCAAATCTGATTGATCCATTCTGACCATATTTTTATTGGTTGGAATTGGGATAACACCCAACTTATAGATCTGCATAAACTCAGATGCTTCAGTCATAGCAGTACCAGTCATACCACTTAGCTTTTTATAGAGGCGGAAGTAATTTTGTAAGGTAATTGTTGCCAGGGTTTGGTTCTCATCCTGAATCTCAATTCGCTCCTTTGCCTCCAGGGCTTGGTGTAGGCCATCGCTATATCTACGCCCGGCCAACATGCGGCCGGTGTGCTCATCAACAATCAATAAGTCACCATTCATAACTACATAATCTTTATCTCGCTTAAATAATTCTTTTGCTCGGATTGCGTTATTTAAATAACCAATCATTGGAGTATTAGCTGCTTCATAAAGATTTTCAATCTTTAATGCCTCTTCAACCCTGGTAACACCCTCTTCTAGTATGCCAATCGTGCGCTTTTTAACATCAACCTCATAATGCTGATCCAAAGTTAGTTTTGAGACAATACTTGCAAACTCCAAATACCATTTAGTTGCCTTATCTGCTGGGCCGGAGATAATTAAAGGAGTTCTTGCTTCGTCGATCAAAATAGAGTCAACCTCATCCACAATTGCAAAGTTATGATCTCGTTGCACGCAATCTGAAAGTGACCAAGCCATGTTGTCTCGTAGATAATCAAAACCAAACTCATTATTTGTTCCGTAGGTAATATCAGCTGCGTAGGCTTCACGTCTTTCAGCTGGTGACATACTCGCCAGAATTACACCAACTTTAAGTCCAAGAAAGCGATGTACTCGACCCATCCATTCACTATCACGCTCTGCAAGATAATCATTAACGGTGACTATGTGTACACCTTTACCAGTTAATGCATTTAAATATGCTGGCAAAGTTGAGACTAGAGTTTTACCTTCACCAGTTCGCATCTCAGCAATGTTTCCACGGTGGAGTGCAGCCCCACCCATTAATTGAACATCGTAATGTCGCTGACCAAGAGTTCGCTTTGCTGCCTCTCTTACAACTGCAAAGGCTTCTGGCAAAATGGAATCTAGAGTTTCACCCGCTACATAGCGCTCTTTAAATTTTTCAGTTTTACTTCTTAGGGTTTGATCATCTAAAGCGGAAATTTCACTTTCAAATTTATTAACCTCTTGCGCAACTTTTACTAAGCGTTTAACCGCCTTGCCTTCACCAGCCCGTAAAACCTTGTCTAATAAACCCACAAAGATCCTCCGCTGGCCTCTTAAATATTATTGGTGAAAGACGATAGTGGCTTATCGTATTAGAGAATTACGCCCCACCGCACACGCAGTAATAACAGCGGTGATACTGATTTTGGCATTAGCCAGGGCCCTAACCCCCTCCTGGATGGATGCACCAGTGGTTACTAGGTCATCAATCAAGAAAAGATCACCTTTAGGAATTTCACAGTTTTTAATGCTAAAGGCACCACTTAGGTTTTGAGCTCGTTGACTGCTATTTAATCCACTCTGATCCTTTATATTTTTAGCAAGATAGAGAATAGGTATATAGGTGGCTGAGATATTTTCAGTTGCCAGTAATTTTACTACCTGATTAGCCAATTCACTTATATGGTCTCTACCCCGTCTTCGAATTGCAGCGGGTGAGGATGGAATTGTAGTAATTGTTATTTGTTGGGCCCAAATAGAAACTGGTAGAGCAAAAGTTATTGATCTAGCGATACAGTGAGCAAGCAGGTCAATGCAAAACTTATTAGTATTTTCTTTGGCAGATAAAATAATTCTGGCGGATTGGGGGTTATAGTTGGCAACAAAATAAAGCTTTTGCTTGCCGACAAAATTTAATTTAGGTGCTGCCTGCCAGTTTTTACCAAAGGTGTTACATATCTGAATACCAATTAAATTACAGCCTGCGCAGGTGGTGGGATAGATTAGCTCTTTTAAAGCAAGAAATGTTTTTAGCACTCCCCTGTTATAACAGGATGCCACGGCCTTATTTTTTAAACTCTATTAACTGTTAATATTAAATCATCTGGGATGAGCGCAATTGGAAAGGATTGCACTGAATCACCATTTAGTTTAGGAATTGTTAGCACAAAGTGAGCACCTTGATTAGGCATTCCCCAGGCGAGTAATTGACCTTGGTGCAATTTGGCATCTTCAATTGCAATTGACAGACCCAATCCGGTTCCACCACTACTTCGAGCTCTAGAAGGGTCTGCACGCCAAAAACGATCAAATAGATATGGTGCATCCTCTTCATTAAAACCTAATCCATAATCTCTAACACCTATTGCAACCTCTTTATCACTTTCCGCAATAGCTACTTTTATCTTCTTACCTTCCCCATGATCAACTGCATTGGTAATTAGATTGCGCAGAATTCTCTCAATTCTTCGTGGATCCCCCTCAACTTGAATTGGCCCATCTGGTGCAATCACCTGAAAGAGTGCCGATTTGCTGGGATGTAAGAAATCAACTGTTTGTTTGGTTAATCCACAAATATCAAAAGTAACGACACCCAGCGCTGCTGCCTCAGCATCAAATCTGCTCACCTCAAGTAAATCAGAGAGCAATAATTCAAATCGATCAATTTGATTAATTAATAACTCACTACTTCGGGCAATATTTGGATCAAAACTTCCTTTTTGTTCATAGATTACCTCCGCTGCCATCCGCAAGGTGGTTAGTGGAGTGCGTAACTCATGTGAAACATCAGAAACAAATCGCTGTTGCAGCATGGATAAGTTTTCCAGGCGAATAATTTGTTGTTGGATAGAAACTGCCATTTCATTAAATGATTTACCCAAGGTTGCTAACTCATCATCACTAGAAATACTCATTCGGCTGGTCAGATCCCCATGGGTAAATTTCTCAGCAACTGCTGCTGCTTGTTGTACCGGTGAGACTACTTGTCGGATTACAAACTGGGTACTAAGTCCAATAAGTATCACCAGTAATAAGCCTGCACCAAATAAGTTCCAAGTGATATTTGAGATGCTTTGATACTGTGCATCTAATTTGAACAGATAATAAATTTCATAAACTCCAGTACGTGGGATATTTAACTTGCCACCAATTAAAAATCCTGGAAACTCTTTTCCATCTGAGTAACGAATCCTCACCCGCTTATCTAAAACCTCATCTGCTTTCCTTACCTGTTCACGAAAACTCTCTGGAATTGAATCAAGAACCAATAAAGTTGGAACTGTTTGATAGATATTTTGCTTATTATTCCCCTCAACTACCGGCAAAATCACAGTCTCTCTGCCCGAAAGTGAGCCATCCTCTCTAGAAGAGGTGATGAAATCTTGAACTACTTTGTTCAGACCAGCATCATTTTGAAATCTTGCGAGATTGAAATGCCCTTGAGCTAAATAAAGAGCGTTAGCTGTTTCAATTTTTGAAATAGAAATCTTCTCATTGATAATTGTGGCTGACACCCGATTATGGATAGATACACCAATAACTGTCGCTATTAGTATTGAAAAAGCAACACTTGTTAACAGCACCTTAAGACTTAGAGATTTCCTTATCTTAATTTTGTTACGCAGCATGGCTAAACTCTAGCCGCCCCCGCCTTATAGCCAACACCCCGAACTGTTAATACATACTCAGGCTTATCTGCATCTGATTCAATTTTGGAGCGCAGGCGCTGGACGTGAACGTTGACTAAACGAGTATCAGCTGCGTGCTGATAGCCCCATACCTCACTTAATAATGCTTCTCGAGTAAAAACTCTACCGGGCTCTTTGGCTAATGTGGCTAGTAAATCAAACTCCAACCTAGTGAGAGGAATTTCTCTACCGCTTTTTAATACTTTATGTTCCATTTGATCAATCACTAAATCACCAATTTCGAGTGTGCCAACTTTAGTAACTCTTCTAAGTCTGGTATTAATTCTTGCTACTAACTCTTGTTGTTTGAATGGTTTAACAATGTAGTCATCGGCGCCAGCCTCAAGTCCAAGGACAACATCATGCGTATCATCTTTTGCAGTAAGCATTACTATCGGCACCATTGATTTTTCTCTAATTAATTTGCAGACTTCAATGCCATCAACTCCTGGCAACATAACATCTAATAAGACTAAATCAGGCGGGTTTGTATTGAATAAATCCATCACTTGATCGCCACGATTTACTAAATCAACCTCCATACCGGCGGAAGTTAGGACGATGCTAAGCATCTCCGCTAAGTCTTGGTCGTCGTCAACGACCATGACTAATGGCATTTAAGAGCCGTGTTCCCAGGAGTTTAAATAAAGCTCTTGAGCAGGAGTTAAAACATCAAGTGCTGAACCCATACTCTCTAGCTTCAAGCGTGCTACATCCTTGTCAATTGATACTGGCACGTTGTGCAGCCCAGCTGATAATCCTTTTCCAGATTTCAACAACCACTCAGCGGTTAATGCTTGATCAGAAAATGACATATCCATAACCGAGGCTGGGTGTCCCTCAGCCGCGCCTAAGTTGGCAAGTCTGCCCTCGGCAATAAGTAGTATCCGGCGGCCATCTGCCATAACAAATTCATCTGTTTGATGGCGCATCTTGGAGTTCTTGCTCTTTGCATTTTTCTCTAACCACGCCACATCAATTTCAATATCAAAGTGGCCTGAGTTAGCAAGAATTGAACCATCTTTCATTTGCTTGAAATGCTCATCACGTAGAACATCACGATTTCCAGTTACAGTGATAAAGATGTCGCCAATTGCTGCAGCTTTTGTCATTGGCATTACCCTAAAACCTTGCATCAGCGCATCCAATGCTTTGGTTGGATCAATCTCAGTCACAATAACCTCAGCGCCCATTCCTTTAGCGCGTTCTGCAACTCCTTTACCGCAATAACCAAAACCAGCAACTACCACAATTTTTCCAGCAACTAAAGTGTTTGTAGCGCGAAAAATTGCATCTAATGTTGATTGGCCAGTGCCGTATCTATTGTCAAACATATGCTTAGTATCAGTGTCATTTACAGCAATCATTGGAAACTTCAGGGCACCATCTTTAGCCATCTGGCTCAATCTGATAACACCAGTTGTGGTCTCCTCACAACCTGCCATTACGCCCTCTATTAATTCTTTTCTGGTGGTGTGTAAAACATTTACCAGGTCGCAGCCATCATCAAATACTAATTGTGGCTTTATATCTAATGCAGAGTTTAAATGCTGATAATAACCATCTCGATCAACAGCATTTCGAGCAAAAACTGAAATTCCATACTCATGTACCAAAGCTGCTGCGGCGTCATCTTGAGTTGAAAGTGGATTTGATGCACAAAGAGCTAGATCTGCTCCGCCGGCTTTAAGCGCCAACATTAAGTTTGCAGTTTCAGTTGTTACATGCATACAAGCGGCAATTCGAATTCCTATGAATGGTTTCTCTTTTGCAAAGCGCTCTTTTATTTGTGCCAACACCGGCATATTTCTAGCTGCCCATTCAATCCGCTTTTTTCCTTCACTAGCCAACGCTGGATTTGCAATATCGCTTCTAATCGCTGTGGTAGTACTCATTCACTCTCCTATTAATTCGATCTACTAAAGTATTGGCAATTATCTGGCTGCCATTGGATAAAGATACCCTGAGTGGGGTTGATTTATCACCTTCAAAGCAATGCTAAAACAGCATCTGTGATTATTGCCATCTCTTTTTCGGTATTTGCCTCAACATTTAGCCTAAGCAGTGGCTCAGTATTAGATGGTCGAAGATTAAACCACCAACTGTCGGCGGTAACTGTCAGGCCATCTAAATGGTCGAGTTGATACTTGCCTTGATACTTTTCTTCAACCGCTTTAATGGATTTAGCAACATCTTTTACTTTGCTATTAATCTCACCACTTGAAAAATAACGATTATATGGTTTTAATAAATTAGATAACGGCTTATTGCTATCCATCAACTCAGCTAATGCATAAAGTGCAGCTAACATGCCAGAATCTGCCCGCCAGAAATCTGCAAAGTAAAAATGTCCTGAATGTTCGCCACCAAATATTGCACCTGATTCAGCCATTAAGCTCTTAATATAAGAGTGACCGACCCGACTACGTAAGCCAACTCCTTTATTCTCAGTGATAACTTCTGCAACGGCTTTTGAGGAGATTAGGTTGTAGATAATGGTGGAACCCGGCTGTGATTTAAGTTCACGCACAGCAATTAGGGCGGTCAAAGCAGATGGATTTACTAAATCCCCTTTTTCATCAATCAAAAAGCATCGATCAGCATCCCCATCGAAAGCAAGGCCAATATCTGCTTTTTCTCTCTTAACTTTCTTTTGTAGATCCTTAAGATTCTCAGACTCAATTGGATTTGCCTCATGATTTGGAAAATTCCCATCTAATTCAAAATACATAGGAATAAGATTAATATTTAAATGCTTCATTACCGCGGGCGCAGTAAAGCCTGCCATTCCATTTCCGGCATCAATTACAACTTTTAATTTTCGTTTTTTGAAAGTTTTTTTAGGAAATCTTGCTAGTAAGTAATCTACATACTCGCTGAGTAAATCTTGACTTTTTACTGAACCAACAGGTCGATTTGATATTGGCACACCATCTTCAATAAATTTACGAATCGTCAACAATCCCGACTCTTGTCCAATTGGTTTAGCACCACTTTTACAAAGCTTCATGCCGTTATATTTGGCAGGATTGTGGCTGGCAGTAAACATAATTCCAGGTAAATTTAATTTGCCAGAGGCAAAATACAACATATCGGTAGAGGCCAAGCCAATTCGAATTACATCCATGCCTTGACTGGTGGCGCCATCAGAAAAAGCTGCTGCTAGTGGGGCAGATGATGCTCGCATATCCTCACCCACCACAATTGTGGCCGGCTCTCGTTCTATCTCTAAAAATTTAGCAAAGGCAACTCCGAGAGAGAATGAAAAATCAGGTGTGATTTCATTTTTTATCAGGCCTCTAATGTCATATGCCTTGATGATTTTCTCTAACATAATGCTCTTAACTTAGAGGTTTGTTTAAGATTTTAAAAATTAGTTTGATGGCAGCACACGCAGATGGCCCCGCCGGCCCAGCTCTGGCTGCATTGTTTTCCCACCCGTTTCGGTATTTGCTACTTCACGAACCGCATCGGCAATCGCCATTAGATCTTCCTCTGATGGCCCAGTGTTGTGATTAATAATTTCTTCTTTAATTACACTCCAACCAACTGGAACTGTTAAACGCTCACCGTGCAGCGAACAAAGATCATAATTGTGTGGCTCGGCATAGGTTGATAGTGGTCCTAAAACTGCAGTTGAGTCAGAGTAGATGTAGGTAAGAGTTTTAATTGCAGCATTAGTGCAACTAGCTCTTGAGCACCTACGTGAATTCGACTTTCGCATATGAACAGGCTAATACCGTTATGGTGAAAATGTTGGGATTTAGCCCCGACTTATTACTTTTGCATCGGAGATCGGCTCGGCTGCTGTTTCTAAGTTAGCACCATTATTCATTGGAATATAGCTACTGCCGATACTGCCATCTGCTGGTAACAATATGACACCCCCACTAATTCCCTTACCTTTTGCGGTGATTTGCAATCTATTTAAACCAACTGGGGCAGACCAAGTTAAAAAGTTTGATCCACTCAGTTGTTGCTGAATTTTCTTACCATTCACACCAGTTGCCGATATTTCAACACTTATTTGGTCGCCAACAAAACTTAATATGGGTTTAGAGCCAGTCAAGTTCACGCTCCACTTACTTAATGGATCAGTACCTGTTGCCCAAGCAATTTCAGAACTTTTGCCATAAACGAAGTTACTCAATACCGAAGCCAGAATTGGCTGATCAGAATCAATAATTACTGAGAAAGGTTGATTAATCGGTGCAAAAGTTAATGGGATATCCAATACTTTTTGCCCCTTCACCTCCAGTTCAGATAAACCAACCGGCACAAAATTCCCATCATTTGAATTAATAGTGACATCAACATTTGCATCAATCGAAGCTGGTACCAACAAACGCAAGGTATGAGTAACTGAGTTTTTGGAAGAGATTAATTTTCCCGTAAATCCGGAGATCGCAGAAATCTTTACCTGCTTACTTGCTGCCGCAACTGGAGCAACAAAATCAGCACCCAAAGATTTAAGTCCTTTTTTTCTCTCATCAAACAAGAAAGAGCTAACTCGTCCTGATTTGGTCTTCACCGCAATCACAATAACCTCTTCGCCAGGAATCATTGAGTCCACCGATATTTTTTTAGTTGAATCTTGGGCAATCACAACACTCTTTGGCTCAACTGGGCCATTTGGAGTAAATATTTCTATATCCACTGTTGATTCACTAAACCCACTATTTGTAATATATAAAAATGATTTACTAGTCAGCGCACCAGACCCACCAGCAAACCATTGTTCACCGTTACTGATTGAGCATGGCACTACCGCTTTCCAGCTGTTGTTGGCAAAAGTTACTGCAGTTCCAGAATTTCCCTCCACCAAGACAGCTTCATTTATCAATGGGATCACACTGCTTTTGCCAGCATTTAACCGCTTACTTTTTCCATCAATTAATCTGCGATTTATTTTTGAATTAACCAAGGCTGCAATTGAAGAAACCTTGTTTCCAATTGCTGGACAGACAGTTGCCGGATAAGAGCTGGTCAATTTCACCTGATCAGTCTGAGTGGGTGCAAAGTAGGAAATCCCAGCTAAGCAGATTAGTACTAATGGGATTGTCAGAATTTTCAAGTTGAATTGGCTAATTTTCATACCAGCTCCTCAAGTGGAACCTCACTACGCTTTCGGCCAGCAGGTAAGGCCAAAACTATGGTGGCAATTAACGCAATCATCTGCATTGATATCCATGCATTGCGATACTCACCGTTATGAGTTACGGAAAAATCACCAGCTTCAGTGATCTTGAATACTGGTAATCCAAATATATTTTGCTCCACTGGAATCTTTTTACCATTCATTATTAACTGCCAAGCCTTATCGTATTTTTCAGCCAATAATATTTGCCCTGGACCTGTGACATATCCCAGAGATTCATCACCAGTCAGAGTTATAGAGAAATTTTTGCCTAGCGGATTTTGATAAGTAACCCTGGCATTAGAGTTATTTACCTTCCACACAACACCATCTTTTGTGGCCGAGCTGCGGGTATAGCCACCGATTCCATCAATAGTACGTACCAATGCTGCGTCAGCTGGATTTTTCATAAACAAATACTGCACTCCGTAATTTCCAAGAACTTGACTGCTAGCAATACCTACTCCATTTACTAAATCAACAATCCCTTTATGAACGAGTTCAGGTGTTTTACTTGCAAAATCAGCATCGCCTAATTGCAAATCTCCACCACGAGTTATGAAATATTGCAGCTGATTAGTAGTTTTTCTAATTACAAGCGTCTTGGGTTGCTCACTGGTGCTTGCTAAATCAGTTATAAAAGCAGGTACTACCTGTTCTTGATTTGATCGCACCAATGAATTAGCACCTGCGGTGGCGGCCCATACCGAGATTGAAACCATTGAAATTACGGTAATTATGGTGGTCAAAACAGTAACAATGTGTTTAAAGCCAAAATTAGATTTTCGTAGCTGTGGTAGCAATCTTTCGGCGACGGCAAAAAAGGCGAGCAGGGTTAGTAGTTGGGCAAAAACAATTAGTGGACCACTCCAGATTCGCTCGGCACCGCTGCTATTGCCTGTTATGTAATAAGAACTTAATGTTGCAGCAGTTGCGATGACCACTAACGCAAGTGAAGCGGTTTTTCGTTGATCATAAGAGATTACCGTGATTAGAAGAAAAAGTAGAAAAGGTGCCAAGATAAATAATCCGGGTGATCCCACACCCCCTGGATTAAAAAGCAAAACTGACACTTGATCACCAGATTCAATTGATAATCCTGGCTCCTGCAACGCAGAAATTGGATGTAAAATTAAGTTAAATGAGTGGGGAACATTAAGTAGTACTGGTGTTATGAGTAATGCAAAACGCTTTTTAAATTCATCTGTATCCAGATTTTTAAGAATCACTTGCCATTTAGTGGCACGCCAGTTTGCCGCAGTAAAATACTGATTGATAACAACAGCAAGGTAAAAACAGATCCAGCTAAGAAGGAATAATGGCGAAAAGGCGGCAGCCACCGATGCCACTAAGGTGGTAGCAAAGATTTTGCGCCATGATATTTCTAACAATCCTTTATGTCTACCCAATAAAGTAATTAATGGTGGCAGGATCAAGGCAACCACAATTGTGCCAAGACGACCTTGATTTATTGAGGTAAGTATTACTGGTGAGAGTGAATATATAAATGCTAAAAATACGCTGGAGTATTTACTTAATGCATAATATCTAGCAGAGCGATAACTTAAAATAAACAGCAATGTTGGAGTGAGGAAAAATAGGATTGCAATAAAGCTTTGTGGGTTAGCTGCAGTGATAAATGAAGTAATTCCAATTATTGGCACCCATGATGGCACCGCCATGCTGCTTCCCAGACCTATCTGATGCCACGAGTTGAAATAAGAGCTAATTAATTCACTAGCACTAGCAGGTGAGACTGCAAGTGCACCCCCTGAGAGTGAACCAAGCCGATTACGTGAATAGAAAATAGTAATTAATACCATTAATAAAATGCCAAATAATAATGGCTGCTTAATTAAGGCTCTAATCTTGCTAAAGCTTTTTGTTTGAACAAAATCGATCTCATCAAAACTCTCATCAATTACACCAATATCAGAGTAACTTCGAGATTTGATAATCTCACCAGATCCTCTGTTTGGTTTCAAAGCATTACCTAGCGCAGATGAAATCCTTTCAAAAATGCTTCTTACCTGCACTGACCGTTCTGGAATAAATGGTTTGATAACTCGGGCAGTTAATACTCGATTTGATCTTCGATATCTTCTTGATTTAATTAAATCTGCTGGCTTGAAAATTAAAAGTCCGATCGCAGCAACTTCATCAGCAGCATAGCCAGGAAGTTTTGCCAGTAAATATATTAGCGAGCGCCCAAGTGAAGTGAAAAGAAGTTGAATCGCAACCCAAGGCAGAATCCACCAACTTGAGTTAGCAAGCAAGACAAATGCTGCGTTGCGACGGTCTAGTAGTAATGGCCGATGCAAAATTGCATCTTTCACATCAACTGTGCGCCGTTCTGAGGAGGCTGCCTCTGCGTGATAAAGAATTGCTTCTCCTACACAGATAACTGAGTACCCAGCAATGTGAGCGCGCCAGCCCAGATCAATATCATCTCTAAATAATTCTAAGCTGGGATCAAATCCACCTAGTGATTCAAATAGCGACCTCTTAATCAACATACCTGCGCTGCTTACCGCCAACACCTCTTTGATCTCATCATGTTGACCTTGATCTATCTCGCGCTCTTCCAGTCCTGTCCAACGACTGCCGTTCTCAGTAATGCTAATTCCAGCCTCTAAAATATGTTTGCGGTCATACCAACCTAAAATTTTTGGACCAAGGATTGCAACCTGTGGTCTTGCAATAGCAGCTGCTAATAACTTTGCTAGCGCATGCCTATCCGGTGCACAATCATCATGTAAAATCCATAACCACTCTTGGATATCACTATCTTTTTCAATCTCTGGAAGTTTTGCAACCGCAGCAGCCACAGCTGCACCAAATCCAGTGCTTTGAGATTTTTTTATTACTTGAATCCCGGCGTTACTTAATAATTTAGCTGAGCCATCAATGGAGCCATTATCAACAGCAATAATTTCATCTACCTGATGTTTTTGCGCAGAGAGTGAGGCAACAACCTCACTTAACCAGGTAGCGCCATTGTGGGCAACAATTATTGCCGTTACATATTGATCTTCAAGTTGGGCAGTTGCCCCGGTGATCGCTTTTTCAGCCACCCGTTATTTTAAGCGCTACGGCGCTTTAAACGTCGACGCTCACGTTCGGATAATCCGCCCCAAATTCCAAACCGCTCATCATGGGCTAGCGCGTACTCCAAACATTCAGCGCGAACTTCACAGGATAGGCAGACACGCTTGGCCTCCCTAGTTGAGCCACCCTTCTCAGGAAAGAATGCCTCTGGATCAGTTTGAGCGCATAACGCCCGCTCCTGCCAGGAGAGTTGTTCTGAGGAAACTTCTAGGGCTGCAAGCTCTGCGCGTTGGTCTGACATATATCTCTCCAATAACTCTTAAGTTGATTCTTACAAATACCTAAGGGCCAGGGTGTGCCCGATGGGTTAATTACACGCCTGTAATTCGATTAAGTCAAGTTGGCAATATGCAAATTGTGGGAATTAAAACCCCAAATAATTGCCAATAACCACCATTCCAGCCTCAATTTGGGTGTTTGGCGCGATAATTGAGTCAATTACACGGCTATTAGCCCCGATCTTTACGCCACTGCCAATTATTGAGCCGCTGATCTGACAATTACTCTCAATTTCTACTTTAGATTCAATAACGCTGCCATTATTAATAATGCTATTGCTTGCAACTGCTGCAGAGGGTGAAATTAAATGATCCCCGCTATGAATTGGTGTGGCAGATGATTTTATTTCACCAGTAGTTAGATCAGCAGATGCCTTCACTAGGGCCGCTGGGGTGCCGATATCTAGCCAGTATGAGTTATCCAAGTAACCAAAGACGCTAACTCCTGCAGCTAGGAGCTCAGGAAAAGTTTGCCTTTCCACGCTTACTACTTGATTAGCTGGAATCTTTTCAATCACCTGCTGATTAAATATATAACACCCAGCATTAATCAAGTTGCTGACGGGGTTTTCCATTTTTTCTAGAAAAGATTTAACTCGGTTATTTGCTGCTAACTCCACACAACCAAAGGCCCTAGCATCTGCGACCTTAGTCAAATACAGTGTTATATCTGCTTTATTTTTAAGATGAAAATCCAACTGCGCACTTAAATCATGGCCACTTAAAACATCCCCATTAAATACCACCACTTGATCACACTTATCTAAAGCTGCTGCTGCGTTACGGATGCCACCACCAGTTCCTAGTGCGGTTTCTTCGACAGCGTATTTGATCTTAATACCAAATTTTTCACCATTGCCAAAGTAAGGCTGAAATAACTCAGCTTTATAAGAGGTAGCTAAAACAATCTCAGATATGCCAGCATCAGCTGCCTTTCTTATCTGGTGTTCAGTAAATGGCACTCCGGCAACTTGCAGCATTGGCTTTGGCGTATTAAGGGTTAATGGCAGCAGCCGGGTACCCATACCGCCCACTAATAAAATTGCGCTAGTTTTCATGCACTTACCCGCTGTGCTGCTTTACTAATATTTTCATCAGTTGCCGTTAATGCAATTCGAATAAATTGATCACTGCCATAAAAAGCTCCTGGAGTTACTAAAATACCCAGATTTGCAAAGTAATCCACGGTTTTATAGCCATCCTCACCTTTGGTGCACCAGATATATAAACCAGCCTGGCTGTATTCAATCTTAAATCCTTTACTTAATAATGCGGCTTTAAGTATTTGCCGGCGCCGGTCATACCGCTCAACCTGCTCCTTTACATGCTGCTCATCTGCGAGTGCGGTAATCATTACCTGCTGAACTGGAAGTGGAGTCATCAACCCCGCATGCTTTCGCACCTGCCTAATCTGATCAATTAATTTCACATCCCCAACCACAAAGCCAGCTCGATATCCAGCCAAATTAGAACGCTTAGATAGTGAGTGAACTGCAAGTAGTCCAGTGTTATTACCATTTGCTACCGCCAAAATTGATTTAGCACCGGTGGCAAAACTTAAATAGCACTCATCGCTAGCAACAATTGCATTATTTTTCCGAGCCCAGTTGATGCATGCAGCCAATTGAGTCTCATCTTGTACCTGCCCAGTTGGATTAGAGGGTGAGTTAAGCCAAGCTAAATCAGCAGCAGGCCAAGTATTGGCATCTATCTCAACTGGTAGCACCTGTGCTGATGCCATCATGCCACTTACTAAATAGGTTGGATAAGCCACCTTTGGATAAAGAACTTTTTTACTCTGTAAAAATGTTGGCAATAGTGCAATAAATTCTTTTGAACCGATTGAGGGCAAGACATCAAACTCTCCACTTACACCAAGGTTTTTCACTGCCCACTGCCGAATACCTTGACGCAACTCCTCTGTACCACCAGTTACTGGATAGCCAGGTGAGTTACTAACTTGGGATAGTCGATCTTGAATAAATTTTGGGGTGGGATCAACTGGGGTACCTTGGGATAAATCTATAAAACCATCAGGATATTTTTTTGCCTTTTCACCATATGGTGCCAACAAATCCCATGGAAAGTCTGGCAGTTTCAGAAGAAACTTATTTCTCTTGTGGTGGTAGTGCTGCAACTATTTCATGATCCTTACCAGTAGGACCAAGTTTTGCTGCGCCCCCAGGAGAGCCGATCTCTACAAAGAACTTAGAGTTGACTTCACTAAAATTTTTCCATTGCGATGGCACATCATCTTCGTAGTAAATAGCTTCAACTGGGCAGACTGGCTCACAGGCACCGCAATCCACACATTCATCAGGTTGGATATAAAGCATGCGGTCGCCCTCATAGATGCAATCAACTGGGCACTCCTCAATACATGATTTATCTTTAACATCCACACAAGGTTGAGCAATTATGTAGGTCATGCCACTCCTTACACCTAGATCTGCCTAATTAGGTAGAGAATACTGCCATCACGCTAAATACTTATACAGCCTTAAGTTTAGTAGAGAGGGTCAAATGCAGCCATCAGCGGCTCAGATTGGTGAGCGGGTAAGCATTCGCTTGCATGACCCGCAAGGTGGCTACCGAGACTTACTGGGTATTTTAGTGAGTGAAAACACGGTAAAAAAGAAAGATGGCACTTTGATTACCTTCGATCCAAGCAAGATCGCATTGTGGAAGATTGTGCCCAATAAATGAGTAATAAAGAGATCTTATTATTTGATACCAAAAGCAGAAAATTACAACCACTAGTAAGTAGCAATGGGAAAAATTTAAGAATCTACAGCTGTGGGCCTACTGTTTATCGAGATGCCCATGTTGGCAATATGCGCACCTTTCTTCTGGGAGATTTGATCACCCGACTAGCAAAGTATCTAGATCATTCTGTTGAATTTATCCAAAACATTACAGATGTTGGTCATATGTCAGAGGATTTTGTAGAAGATAAAATGTTGGCTCAGGCAAAAGCTGAATCTAAAGATCCATTTGAAATCGCTCGCATCTATGAAAAAAGATTTCATGATGACCTAAAAATTCTAAATATTAATCCAGCTGATTCTTATCCAAAAGCTAGTGAGTGCATTGATCTGATGCATGAATTGATTGAAAAATTAATCAAATCAAATAATGCATACGTTGGTAGTGATGAGTGTGTCTATTTTGATGCCCAATCTTTTGCTGGATATGGCGCAATCAGTGGAAATAGATTGGACTCACTCAAGCCGGGTCATAACTTTGAATACACCGAGGATGGTGCAAAAAGATTTCATGCAGATTGGGCGCTTTGGAAAGCTGCTGCCGGGCGCAGTGAAATGATTTGGGATTCACCTTGGGGTAAAGGTTTTCCTGGTTGGCATATTGAGTGTTCGGCTATGTCATTGCACTACCTAGATAATTTTGTAGATTTACATCTTGGTGGAATTGATCTGCGCTTTCCACACCATGAAAATGAGCGTGCGCAATCAAATGCTGCAATAAATCAGGATGCGGTTGCACTTTGGGTACATGGTGAGCACCTGCTATTTGAGGGCAGGAAAATGGCTAAGAGCACTGGCAATGTTGTCCTTGTTTCAGATTTAAAGACAAAACATATTGATCCACTAGCACTGCGGCTTTGTTTCTTAGAAAACCGGTATCGAAGTCAAATGGATTTAAGTTGGGATAGTTTGAAGGCTGCGCACTTGCTGTTACAAAGATGGCGGCAAAAAGTTCAATCTTGGAAGAGTGATGAAGAGGTTGATCAAGCAGCGGTGCAAAGGTTTATTGATGAGATCATGGCTGATCTGCGGCAAGATCTTGATACACCAAGGGCTTTGCAAAAATTAAGAGGACTTGAAAAATCTGAAATTATCTCTGCTGCAAATAAGTATCAAATTTTTATTGCAGCGGACAAAGTATTTGGTCTAGATTTAGATAGGCAACCTTATAAAAATGAGCTGCCTACTCAGCTTGCGCAGTTACTAGAGCAGCGGGTACAGGCAAGGGCTGCAGGCAATTTTGCTGAAAGTGACCGCCTGCGAGATTTATTAGCTGAGGACAAAGTAGTTGTCAGAGATAGTAAAGAAGGACAGAGCTGGGATTGGCTAATCTAGCGAGAGTTTGATCTAGACAAAATTAAGCTAAAAACTACTACTGCAAAACCACTAATTAAAAATAGATTTCCATAGGTATTACCATAAATCAATATCTCATCACCGTCACCTGGTGTACCGGCTCTGATTACTACTGCTAGCCAGGTTGCACCGGCTAAGACTTGATAGCGCAGGTAATACAAACTTTGACCAACAACTCTTATGCCTAAGTAGGTAAGCAGAAGGGATGCAACAAATCCAAATGGTGGCATGTAATTATGTAACAAGATCGCACCAAAGGCGATTAATGCACCAAATAGCACTGATTTTATGATCTTCATTATTTGACTCCAGCAAAAATATCTAACTCTCTACCGTTTTCATCAAATGGTGGCGATATTTCCCCTTTAACCAAGGTGTAATACTCATCCGCCCATACCGATAGACCTAAGTTATTTGATAGCGCAAAAAATGGTCCATCTACAGATATTTGAGTGGCATGAGCTTTCATGGCAGCTAATTTTTGTGGCACATACTCCTGTGCCTTAACTACTGAGGTAACTAGCTCATCAGCTTTAGCAAATGGCAGTTCATCAACACTTTCGGCGCCGAAAAATTCTGAGCCTATTTCTTTCATTTTATCCATACTGGTTTGCAAAACTGATTTTGGCATTGTGTTCCAATAAATCTTTGTAATCTGCCAGCCTTGGTTTGCTGAAATTTCAGCAGCCCGCATGGCGACTTGATGTGCTTTTATGTGATCGGGATGTCCATACCCACCAAACTCATCGTAGGTAATCATGACTTGTGGCTTAATCTCCAGAATTACTTTGACCAACTCATTTGCCGCTTCATCTAAATCAGATTGCCAAAAAACATCATTACGCTCATTTTGTGGGGCACCGATCATGCCGCTATCTCGCCATTTTTTATTTGGTGATCCTAAGAAACGAAAATCACTGATTCCAAGTTCAATCATCGCATCTTTTAATTCAATCTCACGATGATCACCTAGTTTGTCATCTTTATCACTTGCTAAATTTTTTAAACTTTCTACTAGTACCTCTCCCTCTTCACCTCTGGTGCAGGTAACCAAGGTGACATGTACTCCTTCTACCGCATATTTAGCCATTGTTACACCATTGTTGATGGTCTCATCATCTGGATGGGCATGTACTAATAACAATCTTTTTTCTGCTTTCACCCGCACAATATAACTATAAAAGTAATAAAACCTGACAATTTATCTAATTACAGATTAGAATTGATAAGTGATGGATGAGAAAGCAGCACGACTGCCCCGTGATGAACGCCGTGCACAACTTCTAGTTGCTGCCCTTGAAGTTTTCACAGCTGCTGGATATCACTCAGCTGCGATGGATGAAATTGCAGATAGAGCCAAAGTTAGTAAGCCAGTTCTATACCAACACTTTCCGTCAAAGCTAGAACTTTATCTTGCGGTATTAGATCTTCATATTGACTCATTAGTTTTTGCAATTCAAAAAGCAATTGCCTCAACCCGAGAGAACTCCTCAAGAGTTTCAGCAACAGTTGAAGCCTATTTTGGGTTTATTAACTCAGAGGGAGAGGCTTTTAGATTACTTTTTGAAAGTGATATGAATTTAGAGCCACAGGTTAGGGAGCGATTAAATCGCATGACCTATGACTGCGCCGCTGCGGTGAGTGCGGTTATTTCCATTGATACCGGATTGGGTAAAGAGGAATCTATGATGCTTGCTGTTGGCATTATTGGCACCGTCCAGACCACTGCCAGGCATTGGTTGGATAGAGATGGAAAAATTGATCGCCAGCGCGCTACTGAACTAGTAATGAATTTGATCTGGCGGGGTATTTCTGGGTTTCCTAAATCACAATCTTAAATTCGCAAAGTAATCACCCAATAGATAGGGTTAAGCAATGGCAACTGCAAAAGTAAAAAGTGCAACAAAAACTGATGTGAAAATCGGTATCTCTGATACCACTCAGGAGATAAATTTTGAGTGTGCAAGTACTCAAGCTGAGGTAATAGCAAAAGTTAATGAAGCCATTAAGTCTGCAACAGTTTTATCACTTAGTGACACCAAAGGTCGAGAAATTCTTGTTCCACACAGCAAGATAAGTTTTGTTGAAGTTGGCGAGTCCGCAGAGCGCCGCGTTGGCTTTGCCAACAATAATTAAGCTTTAATCATCCTTCGGGCATCTGCCCTTGATTCAAGTTGCTCCCATTGCAAAGAGTTGGTGGTGTACTCACCTAAGGTATTGAGTTTGCCATTGCCGTGATAATCACTGGCACCAGTCATGACCAAATTAAATTCTTGGGCAAGTTCAATAAGTGCTTTTTTTTCATCAGGTGAGTGATCTCGGTGATCCACCTCAACTCCATCTAAGCCAGCTGCTATTAAGGAGCCAAATGTTTGAGTTGAGATTGTTCGACCACGATGAGATGCCATTGGATGGGCAATCACTGAAACCCCGCCGGCAGCCTTAACCAAATTAATAACTGCTTCAGGTGATGGTGAATGGTGGGCGACATAATATTTTGATTTATTATGCAACATTTGTGCGAAAACTTCCTCGCGGTTACTAAAGACTCCCTTTTTAATCAGTGCATCAGCAAGGTGTGGTCTGCCAAGTGTTGCCCCTTCCGATAGTTGCGCTAAAACATCAGTCATGGTGACATCAATGCCTGCTGCATTAATCCGAGCAATTATTTTTTCCATTCGCCCGTATCTATTCTCTCTAGTTTGCTCCATCACGCTGATTAACTCCTTGTTTTCTGAGTCAAACAACAAACCTAAAATATGAACGCTTATGCCATCAGCTGTTTGGCAGGAAATCTCAGCGCCAGGAACAAGTGAGATTCCTGGACGTAATGCAGCTGTTGCCTCTTGCCAACCAGCGATTGAATCATGATCAGTCAGACCCAGTACTGAGATTCCAGCAGCTAATGCTTTGTTAACAAGTTCAGCAGGTGTATCGGTTCCATCACTGCAATTGGTGTGGGTGTGTAAATCAATCATTAATTTATTTACTTTCTTCCATGTCAGTGGATCGATTTGAACGTAATACAAATAGCGTACAACCAAAGAGCAATCCAATGATTCCAGGAATTGTGCCCGATGGTGGTTGTTGTCCAAGCCAAAGGTAAGCCAAGATTGCACTTACTGGGACTTCAAAAAATACAACTAACGAAACTACCGCTGGTGAAACTCTTTTTAAGGTGAAATTAAAAAGTGTATGTCCTAAAAATTGGGCACCAATTATTAATCCAGCAAGCAAGATCCACTCAGTAGTTGTAAATCCAGTGAGCGCTGATTCACTTATTAAAACTACTGGAAATATTAAAATCGCACAGGTGGCAAAACAGATAGTAGTAAATGTTGAGGTAGAGATTTCTTTTTGTACTCTCGCCGCGATAATCATGTAAGCCGCTCCTACCGCGCCACCAAAGACTGCCAACATGTCGCCTTGGAAAGCGCGAACTGAAAGATTTAAATCTACGCCAGAGATTAAAGCTACAGAGAAAAATGCAATCACCATTCCGCCGATAGACTTTTTTGGGATATGCCCACCAGCAAGTTTTATAAATAATGCAGCAAATATTGGTTGAGTTGCAGTTAGTGCCGTACCAGTTGCAACACTAGTTAACTTCATTGCCCAAAAGAAACAGACAAAATGTGTGGCAAGTAAAACACCGGCTAACACAGACCAACGTATTGCATTTCTCTGGGAGGCAGTTTTCCACTCACCTCGAGCCAACGCAAAAGGCAGCATGACCAATGCACCTACTAAGTTTCGCCAGAAAATCAATGTCGGTATGGGCATCGTGCTCTTAGCAATAATTGGACCTGAAGAGCCAATGCCGATCACGCCAAGAATCAGAAATGGAATATCACGCCCAGTTGGTAATTTGGTGTGGTCTTGATCTTTCATAGGTAAAACCTATCTCCAAATTAATTATTATTATGAATCACAATCTAGACGCTACCCTTACGCCATGAATACAAGTAAAGGATCAATCCTAAATCGTGTATTCCTAGCCCGATTAGCTGGCACTGGGGTCTTTGACCCAAATGGTGATCAACTTGGAAAGGTTAGGGATGCGGTCGCAACCTTGCGTAGCAACAATCAACCACCAAGAATTCTTGGTTTGATTATTGAAGTGCCACCACGGAAGCGAATTTTTATTCCGATTACTCGAGTTACCTCAATAAATAATGGGCATGTAATCATTACTGGCTTATTAAATATGCGCAAATTTGAGCCGCGTGCTAATGAGATAACAGTTCTTGCTGAGATGTTAGATGGAACAGTCACATTAAATGAAAGTGATGAAAAAGTTACTGTGGAAGATATTGCGATGGAGCTTTCTAAAACTGGAGATTGGTTTATTGAACACATTCATATAATGCGTCGAGGAACCGGATTTCGAAAGCGTGGAAGCTACTCCACTGTGCTGTGGTCTGAGATTTCAGGAATTTCTACCACTGAAACTAATCAAGGCGTTAACAACCTACTTGGAACATTAGCAAATTTACGAGCAGCAGATTTAGCTTCCATGATACTTGAATTAAATACCAAACGAAGAGTAGAGATTGCTCGTGCGTTAGATGATGAGCGGCTGGCTGACGTTCTAGAAGAAATGAATGAGACATCAAGAGTTGCCTTGCTTGCAGAGCTTGAAGGTGAACGGGCAGCAGATGTATTGGAGGAGATGGATCCTGATGATGCTGCAGATTTACTTCGTGAAATTGGAAAAGAGAAAGCACAAAAACTTTTAGCACTGATGGAGCCAGAAGATGCTGAAGGAGTTGCACGATTAATGGATTATGAGGATTACACAGCTGGCGGAATGATGACGACTGAACCAATTGTTTTAACAGCTGATACAACTGTTGCCGAGGCACTATCTCGAGTTAGATTATCTGAAGTTGCACCTGGACTGGCATCTCAGGTTTTTGTTTGTCGAGCACCAGTTGAAACACCTACTGGCAGATTAATGGGTGTAGTGCACATTCAACGCTTACTTCGTGAACCACCTGCAACTTTACTGGGTGGAATTTTAGATTCAGATATCGCCCCACTTGCGCCCGAGACTGGTTTACATGAGGTTGCATCCCACCTTGCGAGCTACAACCTATTAGCTGCACCTATTGTTGATACACACGATCGGCTCTTGGGTGCGGTAACCGTTGATGATGTGCTGGATCACTTACTGCCAGAGGACTGGCGTCATAAAGATTTAGTCAAAGCAGAAGTTGTGGAGGAATAATCATGGCAAAAGAGAAAATTAATAAGAACTCACTTGAGTTTCCTCGCGAATCTCGTAGAACTCTCAAGCCTTCTTACGATCCAGAAATCTTTGGTCGTTGGTCTGAGCGATTTGCACGATTCTTGGGCACATCCAGATTCTTGGTATATATGACTACTTTTGTATTATTTTGGGTTATTTGGAATTCACTAGCACCGGATAATTTAAGGTTTGATAATTATCCTTTTATCTTTCTGACTTTAATTCTGTCGCTGCAAGCATCATACGCGGCGCCACTGATTTTGCTTGCACAAAATCGTCAAACCGATCGTGACCGTGTGCAGAATAAAGAAGATCGAGAGCGAAATGAGCAAAATTTGGCAGACACTGAGTACTTAACACGTGAATTAGCTACTCTGCGAACTGCTATTGGTGAAGTAACAACCAAGGATTATTTGCATAAAGAGATTGCTGATGCAATTGAAGAAATTGTTCAAAAAGTAAACAAAAAGTCTTAAGTATTTACGTTAAGCCTTACGCCTACTAAGGATTTTGGCCTAACAATTATGCGATCAAGAATTGCATCAAAGATATCCATGATTTTTTGATCGCTTAAAACTATTGGATTTCCTGCATCGCCACCTTCTCGAATATTTGTATCAAACGGAACCTTGGCAAGCAGTGGAACATCAGCGCCAACTAATTCACTTAGACGCCTAGCAGTTTCTTCTCCACCGCCACTTCCAAATATCGAGATTTTTTCTCCGGTTGTAGCGGAGATGGTTTCAGACATATTTTCGATAACGCCAATTACTGGTTGTTTAATTTGATGAGCAATCCTGCCAGCTCGTTCGGCAACCTCTGCAGCTGCAATTTGAGGTGTAGTGACCACAATAATTTCAGATCCAGGAATTAACTGGCCAAGTGAAATTGCGATATCACCTGTACCAGGTGGCAGATCAAGAAGTAGTAAATCTAAATCTCCCCAGTACGCATCACTTAATAACTGCTCAAGAACCTTGTGTAGTAACGGACCACGATATGCAACTGGATCTGATCTTTCTGGCTTGAACATCTCCATTGAAACAACCTTCACACCGTAATTTTCAACTGGAATAAAGGTTTGATCGATCGCAGTCGGCCTTTTATCTAAAATTCCCATAAGTCTTGGAATTGAATGTCCGTAAACATCTGCATCTAAAATCCCGACTTTAAGGCCACGCTTTGCTGCTGCTACCGCCAAATTAACAGTTACCGATGATTTTCCAACACCACCCTTGCCGGAAGCAATGCCTAAAACTCGAGTTAAAGAATCAGGTTGGGCAAATGGAATAAATTTTTCACGTCCGCCTCTAATAAGTTTCTTCACATTATTTCGTTGTTCTTCATTCATTACGCCAAAAATAACCTCAATAGATTTAACTTCTTCAATTTCACTAAGCGCCTTCGTAATATCTGCCTTTAATCGATCCTTCATCGGACAGCCGACTATGGTGAGCAAAATACCGATCTTTGCCACCCCTGCTGAAAAATCTACCGATTCCACCATCCCTAGTTCAGGTAGTGGTTTATGAAGCTCAGGGTCAATCACATTGCCTAGCGCTTTTCTAATTAAATCATTGGTACTCATAAGATATCAGGATCTATCTTCGGTTTTGGCTTGCCATCAAAATCAGATTTATCTATGACATCAGAGATGTGTTTTTTGATCAAAGCTTTTGGATGTAGGTCTTTAACCTGCAAATCTTCATAACCAGGTCCTAGATTATCCTTTATTTCATTTGTTACTTTTTGTGCCATATTTTTAATTTTTATTAAAAATCTTGCCGCATCAGCGGCCATGGTTGGCATTCTGTCTGGGCCAACTAAAATCATGCCCACCACAATAAGTGCAAGAATCTCGCCACCGCCAATATTAAACATATGTACTACCCCTTAGATGCTGCAAGAGTTACGGTTGTTTGGCGGACAATATTATTTCGTTGATATTTAATTGTTACCTTATCACCCACACTTTTGCTACGAATCATGACAATTAGTTCATCTGAATTTTCAACCTCAGCACCATTAAACTCAATGATTAAATCTCCTTCTTTCAAACCAGCTTTATCTGCTGGTCCTCCAGGTGTAATACCAACACCCTCAATAGTTATTAACGCACCACTTCCGGTAAATCTAGAATCTACTGAAATTCCCATAATTGGATAGGTGGCAGAGCCTGTTGCAATCAACTGCTCTGCAGTTTTCTTAGCTTGATTAATTGGAATTGCAAAACCTAATCCAATTGAACCTGCTTGACTGGTAAGTCCAAGTGTTGCAATCGCTGAATTTACACCGACTACTGCGCCTGTGGCATCAACTAGTGGACCACCAGAATTTCCTGGATTAATTGCAGCATCAGTTTGTAGTGCATTAATAAAGGAGCTTTCACCATTTCCACTTCCAGTAGTAACAGCTCGATTTTTAGAGCTGATAATTCCTGAAGTAACTGTTCCCGATAAGCCAAGGGGTGAACCAATAGCAATTACTGCATCTCCCACTTGAACTTGATCACTGTTTCCTAATTGCAAAGTTGGTGCTGCTATGACATCAATTTTTAGTATTGCTAGATCATAAGAACTATCTCGGCCAATTAACTTTGCTGGGTATTTTTTGCCATCAGAGAGTTTGACATTTATTGTGCCACCCCTTGCAGCTGCATCAATTACATGATTATTAGTCAAAATAAAGCCATCACTATCAAAAAAGAAACCAGATCCCGTACCTGAGCCAGTAACTCCGTTAACTGAAATTGAAACTACCGCTGGGATTACTCGCGCAGCAAGGGCTGCAATCGAATCTGGCGCCCGCTCTACCGTGTTATTTGTTTGAACTAAGTTTGCACCCAAATTTGTAGAGCTACTGCGACCAATTACTGCTCCGATACCGCCAGCAATAACCGCTATGACTACTACAATTACAAAAAAATTGGAGTTACTTCGCGCCTTTACTAGTTGTGCAGGCTTTGTTTCAGCATCACTCTGCCACCAAGGAGTATCTGATGGTGGCCTCATTTAAGGAAGTTTATTGGCAACTAATATGCCTGCGCCAATTGGAATCACTGTAGATGTCCATCGTTCATCCTCTTTAACGACTTTAATCACATCTCGCCTTGCAATACTCTCAGGATCGCGTTGAGTTGGGTCTACTACCTTGCCACCATTTAACACTTGATCAATAATTAGTAATCCACCAGTTTTTAACATCCTGTGAGATTCTTGCACCATATCAAACAAATCCAAAGCAGGACGAATTATAATTAAGTCATAAGAGTTATCAGCCAACTTTCCGATAACCTCTATTAATTTCCCAGTGATAATTCGATACTTTGTAGGAGCGATATCTGCATCTTCAAATATTGTCCGAGCAATTTTTGAATGCTCTCGCTCTGAATCAACTGTAGTTAATACCCCATCATCAGCCATCCCACTTAATAGCCAAAGTCCCCCAACACCTGATCCAGTTCCAATTTCCACAACTGATTTAGCTTTTAATAGTTGAACTGAAAACTTTAAAAAATTTCCTACAGCAGCGGTTGGATCTGACGCTCCAACCTCTTGACCATTTGCTCTTGCTTGTTGCTTAAAGTAATCCTCATGCGCAAAACTCTCCGCAAATACGTTCATATCTGTGCGCGGTGGAATTGAATCTTTCAAAATGTTGCCAGCCACTCAATTAATAACCTAACTCCAAAACCTGTACCACCTTTAATGTTTTCACCCGCATCAACCTCTGATCTGCCCGTTCCAGCAATATCTAGATGAACCCAGTTGCGTTCACCAACAAACTTTTCTAAAAATAAAGCTGCAGTAATTGATCCGGCTGAAAATCCCATCTTGTCTGCTAAATGATTAAAATCTGCTACTTCACTTTGCAGAGCTTGTGAATAATCATCTACTAAAGGCATGTGCCACACTTTTTCACCAACATTATTGCCAACTTCAAATAATCGCTTAGCCAGCTCGTTTTTCCTGGTGTACATTGCCGCGTGTTGGCGGCCAAGGCCTAATGTTGCAGCCCCAGTAAGCGTTGCCACATCGATTAAATAATCTGGATCAAGAGTTAAATCTGCATAAGCAAGTCCATCTGCTAAAACTAATCTGCCTTCGGCATCGGTGTTTAAAACTTCAACAGTAGTGCCGCCATAATGTTTGATTACATCAGATGGGCGCTGAGCTGTGCCAGATAACGCGTTTTCAGCAACCATTAATAATGTCGTCACCTTAACCTTTGGTTTAATTCTTGCTAGTGCAACAGTTGCACACAAAACTGCCGCAGCCCCTGCCATGTCACTCTTCATGCCAATCATGGTGTCATAAGGACGCTTTAATGAAACTCCGCCGGTGTCAAACGTAATTCCCTTGCCAACTAAAACGACATGTGGCCAAGAAGAAGAACCTTTTGGGGCATAGGTAAGTTCAATTAATCTTGGACCTGGGTTTGGTGAAGAGTTTCCTACCGCAACCAATCCACCAAAATCCTTTATTGCCCGGCCAGATTTGATACTTAACGAAAGGCTAGAACTCTTTGCTTCAGAGACCATGGCAGTTGCTTGCTTTGCTAGCCACTCTGGATTCTTGATATTTGATGGCGTATGAATCAGATCGCGTGCTTGCCAAACCGCCGAGGCTAAAACATCAGCCCTCTCAATCTCAGCCTCAAAATCTCCATAAATTACAAACTCTGGCTTCTTATCCTTTAGATCAGTTTTAAGTGAGTACTGGTAATTAGATAGTACAAATGCCACTGCCGCTGTTGTTGCTAGTTTTTTATCACTTACCAGTGCAGAAAGAAGGACAGAATTACTTGATTTAACACGTCTGCCCAGAGCCGCAGCTGCTTTGCGGAGATCATTTAAATTTTGTTCACCTACGCCGACTAAATAGATACGAGTCAGTGAGCCAGCTGACAATGGGACCTCAATAATTTCACCAGATTTTGCAGTGAAATCTGGCCAATTACTTAGCTCAATATTTAAATCTAATTTGGTGTAATTTGTTAACGCAGTTAAAAATCTGCTCTGGTTGATTTGTATTTTCTCGCCAGAAAGCACTGGCAGCGCAACAGCTGTGAACCGGGTAAATTCCAACTCATCTTCTGGTAAGTAAGAAAGTTTTGGATATAGATCGAGGAGTTTTTGAGCCATAACCCTGATTTAAATTAGTTCAGTCGGTTACTTTTTAACTAATGCAACAGCAGCTTGTAATACATTCCCGAGATTGGTTGCTTCTTCAACATTTAACTCAACGACTAATCTGCCACCACCCTCAAGTGGGATTCGCATAACCATAGAACGAGCCTCTTTAGTGACCTCCATTGGTCCGTCACCAGTTCTTGGTTTCATCGCTGCCATTTAAATCTCCTCCACAAAATAATTAATCCCGTGCCAGCCTTACTAGAGGCGTAATTATCCCCTATATACCTGCGGGTGGGAAATCCTTATAAATAACCTTAAGAAATCAACCCAATTAGGCGGGATCTGCCCGATGCGATAACTGAAATAACTGCCCGTTCGGGCACACCAAGTTTTACTGCAATTTCAGATGTGGTGATCATATTTACAAAATGCAATGTCAAAATCAGCCGCTCTTCTTCTGGCAATGTGGCAATCAGTTCAGCGATCGTTTTACTGTTGCCCTCAGGTGCCATGTATAAAGATTACTCGGCAGGGCCAATACTTTCGACTTACGCCGAAACTTGTCGACTAAATCGACGCAGTGAGAGCCAAACTCCGATTAGTAACATCGGCTTAAGAAACAATAAAACTATTGCTGGAGCCAAAATCTCTTCCTGCCAGAAAAACACAGTTCCACCTCGTACTGGTTTTAATTCAAATTTCCCAGTGCCTCTAATTACTCTACCAATATGGACTACCTCGCAGATTACTGGTGGCTTCCACTTAGTTACTTCCATAGTGTCTAAAATTCCTAACTTTAATTTTGGATATAACTTTGGAAATAATCCAGTAAAAGCAAATATTAAAACACCTTTACCATTCTTAACTGTTCGGTCTTGATCTAATTCAGACCAAACCTTTGTTTGTAGCATCCAATCACTCTGGCCTTGCCAGTCAACTAACGCACTCCAGACACTCTTAACTGGCTTATTAATCTTGACTGTTAGTGAAAGATTTGAGAGTTTATTCATTTTGTTCTGACCGCCTCAATTGTTGCAGGAATATCTTTACACCAGCTAACCAGTTCGGCCTGGCCTACTTTCATAAAATTTTGCGTAGCAAGATGTTCGATAGCAACTTGTAATGGTGCATAAACCCCAGTTGGATCACATACTGCGATCGGTTTGTGATGAAATTTAAGATACCTACCAACCCATATTTCAAAGAACTCTTCTAGGGTGCCGATCCCTCCAGGCAATATAATGAAAGCATCTGCCAAATCTTCAATTTTTGCTTTTCTAGTTCGCATATCTGTAACTACGTACATATTTGTGGCATCTGTATCTTCAAATTCAACTTTTTTTAATCCTTCTGGAATTACACCGATTGTCTCTGCCCCTGCAGCTCTTGCACCTTTTGCAACCTCACCCATCATTGAGGCTTTGCCACCACCCCAAACTAGATCCCAACCTTGATCACCAATTGCTTTTCCAATATTAAATGCCAATTCCAGTGAACTTTGTGGAATATTGGGAGCGGATGAGCAGAATACTGATACGCGCATGAAATTAGTCTATTGCCTTCCACGCACTTTGATACCGTTGGCTAATGAGCGCTAACCAAAGCACCGCATATGGCTTTGGCATTGCCACCCAAAACCTTGCAGGTTCAATTCTTGAGTCTTCTTTTTACGAATTAGGTCTTGGTAATGCGCCAACTAATAATATGGATAGTAATTTTAAATCCTTAATTGGTGAGGATCCAATTCGTAAGGTTAAGAAGGTCGCCATTGAGGTAATAATTAATCTCAACGATAAGCCAAAAGATGCTGCAGATGTCTACTTAAGATTGCATTTACTCTCTCATAGGTTAGTCAAACCTCATGGTGTTAATCTCGATGGAATTTTTTCGCTACTTGCAAATGTAGTTTGGACCTCAGCAGGGGCTTGTGAAGTTGAGGGTTTCGAGAAGGTAAGACCACAATTGCTAAATAAATTTCAAAACTTAACTATTTACGGCGTAGATAAATTCCCAAGAATGGTTGATTATGTGATTCCAGCGGGTGTGCGTATTGCAGATGGTGACCGGGTGCGCCTTGGTGCTTATCTATCCTCTGGAACAACTGTTATGCATGAAGGCTTTGTAAATTTTAACGCCGGCACCTTAGGTAAATCTATGGTGGAGGGGCGAATTAGTGCAGGAGTGGTAGTTGGTGATGGCAGTGATATTGGTGGCGGTGCCTCAATCATGGGTACCTTAAGCGGTGGCGGTAAAGAGGTTATTTCGATCGGAGAACGAACTCTGTTAGGTGCAAACTCTGGAATTGGAATTTCTCTAGGCAACGATTGTGTAGTTGAGGCTGGAATTTACGTTACAGCTGGATCAAAAATAACTCTGCCAGATGGAAAAATAGTAAAAGCAAAAGAATTAAGCGGGGCAAATAACTTACTATTCCGGCGTAATTCACAAACAGGATCACTTGAGGTGCTACCGAAAACTGGTAGCTGGAGTGGGTTGAATTCAGTACTGCACAAAAACTAATTTTTAAATAGTTTTTTCGGAGAGGTAAGAAATCCAACTCCCCATGAAAAATGCATAGTTATCAGAACAAATGGCATAAGTAATCTATCAATTAATTTCTTACCAACTATAAAGCCGCCAATAAGTATTAAGGTGAGGTAAGTGAGTGTTGGAAAAATAAAAATTGGATTTATGAACAATCCACCTATAACAGACATCAGGGTTATAACAACTGCAAGTGGTGGGGCAAGGTATCGGTAATTAACCGTCTGTGGGTGTTGCCTAGCAATAACTCTGCGCCAGCGACCGTACTGAAAATACTGTTTTGCTAATTTAGGAAATGAGTTACGTGGTCGATAAGTGACAACTAGTCGTGGATCAAACCAAATTAAACCACCCTGTTTTCGCATTCGATGGTTTAATTCCCAGTCTTGAGCCCTGATATATCGCTCATCAAATCCACCTGCTGCGATAATTGCAGATTTTTTAAATACACCAAGATAAACAGTGTCGGCAGCACCTGCTTTGCCGCCAGTGTGAAATTTAGATGGCCCCACACCTAATTTAGATCCCATAGCTTGCGCAATGGTTCGTTGCAGACCAAACTCACTATTGGCGTGCATTAATCCACCTACATTTACCGCGCCCGTCTGGTGCATAATTGAAACTGCATTTTTTATATAATCACTTTCAATCTCTGAATGCCCATCTATTCGGCAAATAATTTCATGAGAGCTAGATTTAATTGCTAAGTTCAAGCCAGCAGCGGTCTGACCGGATGGATTATCAACCAACTTAATTCGATCATCGCCAGCAGATAACGCCTTTGCTATTTGCGTAGTTTTATCTTTTGAAGGCCCTAGGGCCAAAATAACTTCAATACTTGCAGAGTAATCTTGCTGAAGAATTGCTGAGATGCAATTTTCTAAATCACGTTCTTCGTTGAGAATAGGCAAGATAACCGATACGCAAGGTTGTGATGTTTGATTCACACACCCTCCGATCATTATTTGTGCCCAATTATTCCCTACCCATAATCTAGGATAAGAAGATGAAATCCTCTCGAAGTGTCAGGATATTCACTGGTATTTCGCTAGCAACTTTGGCAATTTCAGCAATTAGTTCTTTGGCTTTCACCACTGTCACTGCATCTATTAACAAAATTGATGCCTTTGCTGGGATTGATAATCGCCCTGAAAAAATCTCTTCAGCAATAAATTACTTGTTAGTGGGATCAGATACTAGAGAGGGTCTTTCTAAAGCAGAGCTAAAGGAGTTAAGGGTTGGATCTGTGGCGACCGCTGCTGGAAAAAGGTCAGACACTATGTTGCTTGTGCACATTTCTAAAGCCAGAGATAAGGCAGTGTTAATTTCAATACCGCGAGATAGTTTTGCATTAATACCTTCCCACACAAATAAAGCAGGCAAAGTCATCCCTGCAGTGCATTCTAAAGTCAATTCAGCATTTAATTGGGGCGGTGCACCACTTCTAATCCAAACAATTGAGGAGATGACGCTGCTAAAAATTGACCACTACGTTGAGATTAATTTTTCTGGCTTTGCTCGAGTGGTAGATGCATTGGGTGGAATCGAAGTGTGCACTAAAAAAGATATCGATGATCCAAAGAGTCATCTAGTGCTAGAGGCTGGGGTTCACACATTAAATGGTATTGATGCACTTAAGTATGTAAGGACAAGAGAGTTTGATGGCCTGGGAGATATTGGCAGAATGCAACGACAACAAGCATTTATGTCTTCAGTGCTTAAGAAGGCCACGAGCGCCGGTGTTTTACTTAATCCAATTACTATGAGTAATTTTATTAATTCATCCCTTGATGCAGTAACAACTGATGAAGGATTAAAGAGTTCAGACTTAATTTTATTAGCAAAAGAAATGAAAACGCTTGCTACCTCAAATATTCGAACTCTTACCGTCCCGCTTTCAAATCTGAATTATTATGCAAACGGTGTGACTGCATCAGTGCTTTGGGATCCAACTCTGGCACCAGAGCTATGGAATCGCTTACGTGAAGATAGAGCGGTAGTTGATGAGGTTGTTGCCTCTGCCTCTCCATCATCTACAAAACCAGCAAAGATCGAGATTGTAGATAAATTTAAAACCCGTACCGCTGAAGATAACATCTGCCGATAAACAAGTAATTTATAGGTAGGCTTTACATATGGCATTAAAACTCTCAGTAATTGGCACTGGCTACTTAGGTGCTACACACGCCGCATGTATGGCCAGCTTGGGGTTTGAAGTAATTGGGTACGACACTGATGCCAGCAAGATTGATCTGCTAAGCAAAGCAAAAGTTCCATTTTATGAACCCGATTTAGAAGAGCTACTTGCAGCTCAAATAAAATCTGGCCGACTTACTTTTACTAAAAACATAAATGATTTGGCCACTGCTGATGTGCACTTTATATGTGTTGGAACCCCACAAGTAAAGGGTGGCAATGCGGCAGATTTGAGTTACGTAAATTCAGCACTAGAAGGTATTGCCAAGATTGTTAAGCCAGGTGGACTAGTAGTTGGTAAATCAACTGTTCCAGTTGGTACCGCCAACAACCTTAGGGATAGGTTGATTGCATTAAATCCTAAAGCGGACCTGGCCTGGAATCCTGAGTTTTTGCGAGAAGGATTTGCAGTTGAAGACACTTTAAAACCAAACAGATTAGTGGTTGGTGTAGTCAGTGATGAGGCTGAAAAAATACTAAAAGAGGTCTATGCGGCCAACTTGAAAGAAAACACCCCTTGGGTAAGAGCAGATCTGCCAACTGCAGAGTTAGTTAAAGTTGCTGCAAACTCATTTTTAGCAACAAAGATTTCATTTATTAATGCAATGGCAGAGGTCTGTGAGGCATCTGGTGGCGACATAACAGTTTTAGCAAAAGCTATTGGGTATGACCCAAGAATTGGCAGTCGCTTTTTACAAGCAGGAATTGGCTTTGGCGGCGGTTGCCTGCCAAAAGATATCCGCGCCTTCATGGCACGTGCTGAAGAGTTAGGGGCTAAGCAGGCAGTTGAGTTTCTAAAGGAAATTGATGCCATTAATTTGCGTGCACGGCAGAGAATTATTGAATTGGTCCGTAAAGATTTATCAAATGATCTAACTGGAAAGAAAATTGCAGTACTAGGCGCAGCTTTTAAGCCAGATAGTGATGATGTGCGCGATTCACCAGCGTTAGATATTTCTGCTCAAATACAAGCAGCTGGGGCAATCGTGACAGTGCATGATCCAAAAGCGATTGCTAATGCACAAAAGCGCTTCCCAGGATTGAATTACGCACAAGAAATAAATGAAACTTTAAAGGATGCAGAACTAGTTTTACATCTTACGGAATGGAAAATCTATCGAGAGATAAATCCTGCGCAGATTAAGTCCTTAGTGAAGAGTGCAATAATTATCGATGGCAGAAATGCACTAGATCGTGATGCTTGGCGGGCTGCAGGGTGGAAATTTAGAGCACTCGGTCGAACAAATCATGAATAATCAGATTGATCAATTACTGGGTTTAAAAACTTGGGCCATAGTTGGTTTAAGTAATAACTCTGAACGAGCCGCTTATGGTGTTGCAAAAGTACTGATGGAGCATGGTCATACCATCATTCCAGTGCACCCAAAAGCTGAGAGTGTTCATGGGCAAAAAGGATATGCAAAGCTTGCTGAGATTCCTGTGACAATAGATGTCGTTGATATTTTTGTTAATTCAGAGCTTGCAGGCGCAGTAGTTGATGAGGCAATTGCGATCAACTCTAAGGGTGTCTGGTTACAACTTGATGTAATAGATGAGCAAGCAGTTGCTCGAGCAAATGCTGCAGGATTAATTGCGGTAATGAATCGCTGCCCTGCAATTGAGTACAAAAAACGCGGTTAACTACTCCTCTATCTCGCCACTGTAATACTGCTGAGCATGAATAATTTCAGTCAAAGCATTTTCTAAATCATTGCTGGTGAGCCCAACCTGCTTAATTGATTGATCAAACTTAAGTTTTGGATTTCTTGCCATCAGATGTAGGTATGGGCGGTAATCATCACTTGCAGGATCTGTCCTAAGGCTCCCTGTGATCACAAATTTATCCAATAAATCAGTACTGCCAAGGGGTAAGTCCAAAAGAGCACGCAGATTCTGTTCATAAAAGTTGGTAACACAACCGATTTGACTCCAATATTTTGCATGAGGAGTTACCCAGTTAATACCAATTAGTTGCTTGTAATCTGCAGCATCAACTAATAACTCAAAACCACCAACTAACCCAACTTCACCAGCAAGTTTTAAAACAGATAGCTGAATTTCTTGCAATAACTCATCACTTATTCCTGGCAGTGGGGTGATTGTTAAATCATTGGTGATCAAAGTAATTGGCCAGCTGGCAACCTGAGCATGGGCTGATCTAGCCACTAAAATTGATAAATACTCACCAGTGGTTTGAGCAGTCTTGATCTGTTCTAGTTGTTCTAGAGTTTTCGAAGAAGGATAGATTCGAACTCCTGAGCGTTCTGCAGTTCTTACTGAAGTAGTCGAAATTATTCTTGGATCAATTAGTAAAACATCACACTCCTGGGCAAATTTGATTAAATCCTCAGCAGCTAAAGCCTGATTTGTGAATTTAAGATTAATTCCAAGTTTTCGACCCTCATTTAAGTAGTTGATTTGACCTAATTCATCTACAACTAGACCAACAACGGGTAACTTCATGTAATAAGGTTACCCGCATAATGGTTGATTTAATTCTTGCCTCTGCCTCACCATCAAGACTTAGGCTGCTAGAAAGTGTTGGAATAACTCCTAAAGTAATCGTTAGTGGCGTTAACGAGGAGGCTGCAGAGTTTGAATCACTTACTCCAGCTGAATTAGTGGTTGCACTAGCAATCCTCAAAGCACATACCATTAAAGATAAAGCACCGGTGAACTCTTTAATTATTGGATGTGACTCTACTTTTGAGTTTGAAGGTAAATCTCTAGGTAAACCAGAAACTAAGGAAAATGCAATCAAAAGATGTAAACAGTTAAGTGGAAAATCTGGCTATCTACACACTGGGCATTGCTTAATTGATTTGAAACAAGGAATTGAATTGAGTGAAAAATCAACATCTAAAGTGATTTTTGCTCAAATGAGTGATGAAGAAATTAGTGATTATGTTGATTCAGGTGAACCATTACAGGTGGCAGGTGGTTTCACTCTAGACGGACTGAGTTCGCCATTCATCACAAAAATTGAGGGTGACCCTAGCGGAATCATTGGTTTATCACTGCCTCTACTGCGCAAGATGATTATCTCGCTGGGTTATAGCTGGCCTGAGTTAAAAAATAAGTAATTATTTAGGATAAGTTTGCCTCATGGGCAAACTTTATAAAGATCCAATCGGCACTGCGCAAAAAGCTGCTAAAGCGATCGCCAAAATAACTGGTAAAGATAAGCATGATGTAGCACTCGTCATGGGTTCAGGTTGGATTTCAGCTGCTGATGCGCTTGGAAAACCCACTCATGAGTTTGCAGTAACGGAATTGCCAGGATTTCCAGCCCCAACTGTTGCTGGCCATGGTGGCAAAGTCCGTTCTTATAAACTAGAAAATAAGGTTAATGCATTAGTTTTCTTAGGTAGAACTCACTTTTACGAAGGCTTAGGAATGGAGCCAGTAGCACATGCAGTAAGAACTGCAGTAAAAGCTGGATGTCGTACTATTGTTTTAACAAACGCCTGTGGTGGCATTAATCTAGATTACAAAGTTGGTCAGCCAGTATTAATAAAAGATCACATTTCACTCACAGCAGCATCACCTTTAATTGGTGCAGATTTTGTTGATCTGACAGACCTTTATAGCAAGCGGTTGCGGGAAATAGTTAAGGCTGAAGATCCTTCACTAGCTGAAGGTGTCTATGTACATTGGCGTGGTCCATCCTATGAAACACCTGCAGAGATTCGAATGATGCGCACAATGGGTGCAGATCTAGTTGGTATGTCCACGGTTCCTGAGGCAATTGCAGCTCATGCACTAGGTGCACAAATACTTGCTATTTCATTAGTAACAAATGCTGCCGCTGGAGTTACTGGTGAAAAATTAAACCATGCTGAGGTTATTGCTGCTGGTAAAGCTGCGGCAGATCGTATGGGTAATCTTTTAGCTAAGGTCTTACCTAAGTTGTGATCTCAGATAAGTTGCGTGATGAAGTTCAAAAGTGGATAGATCATGATCCAGACAAAAAAACTGCAGCCGAACTAAGTAAATGGTTAACTGAAAATAATGAAACAGAAATAGCCCGCTCATTTAACGGATTCCTACAATTTGGAACCGCTGGATTGCGTGGAAGGATCGGAGTCGGTCCTTCTTGCATGAATCGAGCAGTGGTGAGTAGAACTGCAGCTGGAATAGTCAGTTTCATGAAAGCCAATAACCTATCTTCAGTTGTAATTGGACGAGATGCCCGCCATGGCTCTGATGATTTTGCTACAGATAGTGCGGAGATATTTGCTGGAGCAGGATTTAAAACCTATGTACTACCCAGGCCACTTCCCACACCCATACTTGCCTATGCCGTAAATAAACTGCAGGTAGATGTTGGCATCATGGTTACTGCTAGTCATAATCCGGCGACTGACAACGGTTATAAAGTTTATATTGGCGGACAATTAAATGGTGTTAAGTACCATGGTTCACAGATAATCTCACCCGTTGACTCTGAAATTTCAAATTACATTACCACGGCAAATCTCTTGCCAAATAGATCAAAAGAGTTTGAAGCTGTTAGTGAATCCTTAATTGATGATTATATTCAATCTGTTGCAAACCTGGTTAATGCACCAAATGATCTAAAAATTATTTATACACCTTTGCATGGTGTCGGGGCAGAAATCTTCTTAAAAGTATTTAGCAAAGCAAAATTTGCCACTCCGATAATTGTGAAAGAACAAGCAGAACCAGATCCAGATTTTCCCACTACCCCATTTCCAAACCCAGAAGAGGCTGGTGCTATTGATCTTTGTTTAGAGTACGCAAGAAAACTAAACGCAGATTTGGTAATTGCAAATGATCCTGATGCAGATCGCTGTGCAATAGCAATAAATGATGGCGCTATTGGTTGGCGAATGCTAAGAGGTGATGAAGTGGGGATAATTTTAGGTAATTACTTAATTAAGAAAAACAAAAAATCAAACTCAGCAATTGCTAACTCTTTAGTCTCATCATCATTGCTTGGCAAGATAGCAAGTAAAAATCACTTAGCATTTGAAGAAACACTGACTGGATTTAAATGGATCTCAAAGATTGATAATCTTTTTTTTGGATATGAAGAGGCTCTGGGCTACTGCGTTGATCCAAAGGTTGTTAATGACAAAGATGGAATTAGTGCTGCGATAATTATTGCTCAGATAGTTGGAGAGTTGAAAGAAAAAGGAATCTCGCTGACAGATTACTTAGACAAAATTGGTGAGGAGTACGGGTTTCATTTAACTGATCAGATATCAATCAGATTTACTGAGTTGAGCAAAATTGATAACTTACTCGCAAAAGTACTCAATAATCCACCATCAGAACTTTCTGGACATATGCTCGAAAAGAGTGAGAATTTAAGTGATTTGAAAGCTATGCCATCGTTAGGCATCAGATTGATTTATAAAGATCAAATCCGAGTAATCATTCGACCTAGTGGAACGGAACCTAAATTAAAGTGCTACATAGAGGTTGTTTGTGAGAGTAAAAAAGAGGCAGTTATATTACTCTCGCAAATTAAGTCAGCATTGACTAAAGTTCTCATATGATTATCGACGGTAGTGAGAGTTCATTAAAAAAGTTTTTAGCAGAATTATCACCCGTTGATCAGGTTGGAGCAGAAGCAAGAGCAGCAATGCTGGCTACAAGAAGCATTAAAACCACCAGTAAAGCTTGGGCAATTGATACTGCAATTAGCATGATTGATTTAACAACCCTAGAAGGAGCTGATTCACCAGGAAAGGTGAAAGCGCTTTGCGCTAAAGCGGTAAGGCCAGACCCAACAGATTTAACAGTGCCTTCAGTAGGTGCAATATGTGTTTACAACGATATGGTAAAAATCGCTCGTTCTGAATTGGATGCTATTGGCGGCAAAGATATACCGGTAGCTGCAGTTGCTACTGCATTTCCATCAGGCAGAGCATCTATTGCAGTGAAGAAGATTGATACTAAAGATGCATTAGACGCTGGGGCAAATGAGATTGATATGGTGATAGATCGAGGTGCATTTCTTTCTGGAAAATTAGGTGAAGTTTTTGAAGAGATTAAAACAATAAAGGAAATTTGTGGAAATAAGGCGCACTTGAAAGTTATATTAGAAACTGGTGAGTTAGTTACCTATGACAATGTTAGAAAGGCCTCCTATCTTGCAATGTTGGCTGGTGCTGATTTCATCAAAACTAGTACTGGAAAAGTTGCACCTGCGGCAACTGCACCCGTTGTTTTGGTGATGTTAGAGGCGGTGCGGGATTACTTTGCCTTAACTGGTAGCCGAATTGGAGTTAAACCAGCTGGTGGAATTCGAACAACAAAGGATGCAATTAAACAGCTGGTCCTAGTCAATGAAACTGCTGGATCTGAGTGGCTTAAACCATCACTATTTCGAATTGGTGCAAGTGCATTATTGAATGATTTACTTATGCAGCGGATGAAGTTGCGTACTGGGCACTACGCTGGTGCCAACT
>Ga0209355_1000110_pt1 | contig 47135 bp, 51 predicted proteins | sample LauGreSBDMM110SN_3_FD_187563 | JGI IMG/M metagenome (GOLD analysis project Ga0209355, IMG submission 187563) | Freshwater lake microbial communities from Lake Michigan, USA - Sp13.BD.MM110.SN (SPAdes) (version 2) | ecosystem: Environmental > Aquatic > Freshwater > Lake | place: Lake Michigan... | reverse complement strand
AGTTTTGGTCGTACGTTTGTAGATGTGACTTCCGTCCAAAGTGGCGGGTTACCGAGCTAGCACAGGATGAATTGGACTGTCTGTGGATAACTTTTTCACTGAAAAAAACTTCAATGATTTCAACAGCCGTTGTGCGAAATCTTTATAAATGTGAGTTTTCATATATTTCCTAACAGTTCTCGCACTCATTGAGTGCCCAGCAAGTGCTTGCTTCAAATCAGCCCTACAAGCGCTGATCAGGGCTTTCAGCAGTCAGAGTATTTGAGACACGCAAACGATGCGCTGTAGGGTGTTCTAAGCGTGGGTTTTTTAGGGATGATGCAACCTTTGTTGCAAATGCAGCTCGGTTTCAGCGCTCAGTCGATGATTTTCAAAATCAAGTCTGCTAGGGTGCTGCATTCAACACTGAGTGCTTCACGCGCCTGTGTGAAGATGGCAAGCGACGGAGCGACCTTGGCCCATGTCTGTGAGCGGTGGGTCTGCGGTTTTGCAACGGTCCATGGCCATCGGGCAACGGGTGTGAAAGCGGCAGCCGGATGGCGGATTCAGCGCGCTGGGAACCTCACCTTGGACTACGATGCGCTTGCGTGCACGTTCCACCACAGGGTCTGCCACCGGCACTGCCGACATCAACGCTTGGGTGTAGGGATGCAGCGGTTCTTGGTAAAGCGCATTTCGGTCTGCGATCTCTACGATGCGTCCCAGATACATCACCGCGACTCTGTGGCACAGATGACGTACCACCGATAAATCATGGGCAATGAACAGGTAAGCCAAGCCCAGGCGCTCTTGCAGCTCTTGCAACACATTGACCACTTGAGCCTGTATAGACACATCCAAGGCCGATACCGGTTCGTCGCAGATGATCAGACTGGGCTCGAGTGCCAGTGCTCGGGCGATGCCAATGCGCTGGCGCTGCCCACCGGAGAATTCATGGGGATAGCGATCAGCCATGTCGGGCAAGAGGCCGACGGTACGCATCAGCTCGGCTATGCGCGCGTCATAGGTGGCCTTGTCAGGTGCCATGCCGTGTACCACCAGGGGTTCGCCAATGATCCTATTGACCTTCATGCGTGGGTTGAGCGACCCATAAGGGTCTTGGTACACCATTTGCAGACGCTGACGCAGGGGGCGCATTTGCGCTTTGTCATGGTGGGTGATGTCTTGGCCTTCAAATTCGATACGTCCGGCGGTGATGTCTTGCATGCGCAGCACGGCCAGCCCGGTGGTGGATTTGCCGCATCCGCTTTCACCGACCAGGCCCAGCGTTTCCCCACGCGCCAGGGTGAAAGACACGCCGTCCACGGCGTGCACGGTTCCGACTTGTTTTTTCCAAAGCACACCGCGCATCACCGGAAAGTGCACCTTCAGGTTGTCGACGCGCAATAGGGGATCGGCCATGGCTCAGACTTCCAAAATACAGGCCACTTGGTGCCTGGGTTCAATATCACGCAGTGCAGGTGGGGCTTGGCGACAAGTGTCTGTGGCGTGGTTGCAGCGTGGTGCAAAGGCGCAGCCATCCGGAATGCGCGCCAGATCTGGCGGTTGGCCCTCAATGGGTACCAATCGCACGTTGGTGTCGCCGTCCAACCGAGGCACCGAAGCCATGAGGCCTTGGGTATAGGGGTGACGCGGGCGGGCGTACAGCTGTGCCGCAGGCGCGGACTCGACGACACGGCCTGCGTACATCACCACCACCCGGTCGGCATAGCGCGCCACCACACCCAGATCGTGAGTGATCAGCACCAGGGCGGATCCGGTGCGCTCGGCCAGGTCTTTGAGTAAGTCGAGTATTTGCGCCTGAACCGTCACATCCAGCGCGGTGGTGGGCTCGTCTGCAATGATCAGTTGCGGCTCGCAGGCCAAGGCCATGGCGATCATGGCGCGCTGACGCATGCCGCCTGAAAACTGATGCGGGTATGCGTTCACACGCGATGCGGCATCGGACATGCGCACCAGACCCAGCAGTTCTCGCGCTTTCTCTAGCGCCATGCGCCAAGGGGCTCGGCGATGCAGATGGACGGGCTCGCCCACCTGCATGCCCACGGTCAGCGAGGGATTCAAACTGCTCATAGGCTCCTGAAAGATCATGGCAATTCGGTTGCCGCGCACAGTGCGCATTTCAACATCACTCATTTTCAGCAAATCTTGGCCATCAAACAGGATCTCGCCGCTTTGGATGTGGCCCGGGGGGTCAGGTATCAGGCGCAAGATAGACAGCGCTGTCACACTTTTGCCTGAGCCAGACTCGCCGACAATGGCCACCGTTTCACCAGCGGCCACCTCAAATGACACATCGTTGACGGCGGTGATCTGGCCTCGGGCGGTGCGAAAACGCGTGACCAAGTGACGTACGCTTAGAAGAGGTGGAGACATGGTTCAGGGCAATTTGGTGTGAGGTGACTCAGAAACCCATTTGCTTTTTCATGGACTGATCTATCCACATGCGGGCATGGATCGGTCCAGGACGTTCGGCACCAGCACGCAGTTCACCGTCGTAGTTCTTCACCCAAGGCCACCAAGCGCTGTAGACAATAGGGGTCGGCAACCAGATGTAGGGTGCCTTCTCGACGATGTCACGCGTCATCAGCTTGATCAGCAGTTGGCGTTTGGACTCATCCTTCTCCAGATAGGTGGCGGCCATGCGCTTGTCCAGCTCGGGGTCGCTATATTGCGACGGATTCCAGGTTTGTTTGGTAACAAAGCTCTTGCGAATGCTAGTCGTAGGGTTGGAGTGGCCCCCATACATCAGATAGCCTGGCGCATTGGTCTTGGTGGTCATGGCCGAGAGAAATGCACCGTACTCCATGGGCTGGATTTTCATTTTCACACCCACCTTCTCGAGGTAAGCAGCCACTAGAGGCAACAGGTCCATGTGATCGGGGTTGCAGGAGCAAACTTGCGTTTTGAATGTGAACCCTTCGGGAAAGCCCGCCTCGGCCAGTAAGGCTTTGGCTTTGCCAGGGTTGTACTTGAAGAGTTCCTGGACGGCCGCAGGCATTTGGTCCAGTGTCTCGAAGTAACCGGTGTAGTCAGGGTGCATCGGATAGCCAAACAGCACTGCACTGCCGTTGTAGTACTGCTGTACGATTTCTTGTTTGTTTACGGCCATGTTCAGCGCACGACGTACACGGATGTCATCAAATGGTTTGGTATCCACCCGTAGCGCCACAAAAGTGCCGCCGGTGTCGACGGAATGCTTCCATTTCAGGGCTGGCGCATTTTTCTTGAGTTCATCTACGGCACTCCAGCGGATGCGTTCCAGTACATCGAGTTTGGCGGTACGCAATGAGGTCAGGTAGCTGGATTCGTCTTTGATCGTGCGGTAAACAATTTTATCGACAAAGGGCAACTTGTAAGACTGCCCACCAATGGGTTCCTTGTCCCAGTATTTGTCATTTTTACTGAAAGTTGCTGCATTGCCTTGCACATAGTCGCTGAGCATGAACGGGCCGGTGCCGTTGGTGTTTTTCCAATTGCCTGCGCCTGCGTCAGAAACCTCTTTGGGTACGATGCCGGAAAAGTACCCCCAACCGAAGCGGTAGTCCCATTCGGCGTTGTAGTTTTTGAAGGTGAAAAGCACCGTGTGTTTGTCGGTAGCCTCAACTTTTTCAACGTGGTCAAAGTAGGTCGGTATTTTTTTCGGACTCTTGTCAAGTCGTGTAAAGCTGTAAACCACATCGTCGGCGACCAGTTCACGTGCTTTCATGACGCCCGGTTTTTCAGGGAACATCACGCCCTTGCGCAGTTTGACTTCGACGCGGAAGGGGTTGTCCATGGTTTTCCAACTCTCGGCCAGTTCACCGCGGATGCCATCGGTGGGCAGCCACGCATCGGTCACAAACGGGTATTTGCCTCCTTTTCGCACTGATTTATTCAGGTCGGCGGCAAACAGTTGCTCGTACATCAGGCCGGTGTCTTGGCCGAATTTCCAAGCCCAGTCGGCTGGGTCCCAGCTCAATGGCGAAAGGGTGACGTAGACCATGCCGATGTTCAGCGTGCCGCCATACTGCGGCTTTTCCGCTTGGGCCATTGCGCCCAATGACGCTGCGCCCAGCAGTCCCGTGAGGGCTATCGCACGCAGGGTGGGGGTGGTTTTGAAAAGGCTCATGGAATCGTCTCCGTGTCAGTAAAAGGAAGGCCAGTGAATGGGCTTGGGGCAGCCCCTTTGCGCAGGTTAAGCAGGGCTCACTTTGCGCCTCGCATTCGAGGATCCAGCAGGTCACGCAGCGCATCGCCAAACACGTTGGTGGCGTAGACCACGGCCGTCAAGCACAGACCTGGCGCCAGTGCCAGCCAAGGGCCTTGAAACATATAAGTGCGTCCACTGCCAGACAGCAGACCGCCCCAGGTGGGCGCAGGCGGCGGCACACCCAGACCTAAAAAAGACAGACCGGATTCGATCAAAATGGCAGCGCCAACTCGGGTGGTGAACAGCACGATGATGGGCGGCATGATGTTGGGCAGAAGGTGATGCCACAACACACGACGGGTGGACGCGCCAATCGACTGCGCTGCATGCACGTACATATTCTCTCGGGCTGAGAAGACAGCGCTGCGGATGATGCGCGAGCCGCCAATACCCAGCACCAGACTGAGAATGCCAATGATCTGTGGCATGCCCGGACCAATCACCGAGACCACGGCGATCAAGATCACCAGCTCCGGAAAGGACATGTAGGCATCTACAATGCGCTGCACCACCATGTCGACCTTGCCGCCCATGTAGCCACTGAGCAATCCGATCAACACCGAAATGGTGGTGGCCAGTGTGGCGACTGACAGGCCAATGATCACCGAAAGTTGAGCGCCATAGAGGCAGCGCGACAGCATGTCACGACCAAGGTTGTCGGTGCCAAACCAGTGCTTCCAGCTGGGTGCTTTGAGTCTCTCGAGCATGCTGATCTCGTTGAAGCCATAGGGCGCTAGCCAGTCCGCAAAGATGCCACAAAAGACAAACAACAGGAACACCAGGGCGGCAGCGGCGCCCACTGGTTTTTCATGCCATAGCCGAGAGAGCAGTTGACGCGTTGGGCTTGAGGCGACTTTGAGTTCTTGGGTAACCTGCATAGTTGAGCTGCTCATTGGTGTCTCACCCGGGGGTCAAGCAGACCGTAGCTCAGGTCTACCACGAGGTTGATCAACATCACTGCTACGCCCACCACCAAGAAAACTCCTGTGATCACCGGGTAGTCACGCTGACTCACCGCTTCGAGCATCATCAAGCCCATGCCGGGCAGCACGAAAATTTGTTCAATGATCACTGCACCACCGATCAACAGGGGCGCTTGCAATCCGATCAGGGTGACCACTGGAATCAAAGCGTTGCGAACGGCGTGGCGTAGTATCACTGTGCGTTCTTGCAGTCCCTTTGCCCATGCGGTGCGAATGTAGTCTTGGCGCAGGACCTCCAGCATCATGGTTCGTGTCATGCGCATCGTCACCGCTGACAGCGAGGTACCCAGCACCAGTGCAGGCACGATCATTTGTTTCAAGTTCTGCCAGGGGTCATCGGTGAACTTGACGTAATTGACCTCGGGTGACCAACCCCACCAAATAGATGGGAACACCATGACCATGGTGCCCATCCAAAAACTCGGTACTGCCAGCAGCAAGATGGCGAAGGATCGGGCGAACAGATCACCGGGCGTATCTTGGCGCATCGCTGAATAGACGCCAATGGGCAAGGCAATCAGCAAACCGATGGTCAATGCCAAGGCTCCCAGCTCAAAGGTGACTGGCAGTCGGTCCAGAACTTCACGCAAGACGGGCGTTGAGTGCCACAGCGATTGGCCCAGGTCGCCCTGCAAAATCGCGCCAACCCAACGCAGGTACTGCTCGGGCATCGATTGATCCAAACCCAGAGCATGCACCAGTTGCTCTCGGCTGCGTTTGTCTGCACCGATGTCGTTCTGGCTTAGCATCAGGTCAATCACATCGCCCGGAATCATCCGGATCGTCACAAAGACGATGATGCTGGCAATCAACAAGGTGGGAATCAGTGCTAATAAGCGGCGTAGGACATAAGCACCCATTAGAGAGCCAGTCCGTGTCGCACGGGAGTTGGCTCGCAATGAAAAGCAGAGTGCATTTGCATACGTCTCCTAACTCGTCATTGTGGCTGTTCTGAGAAAATGTTTCATCTAAATCGTCGTCTAAGCATGATCGTTTTCCCTAAAACCTATGCGTTTCAAGGGCAAAAAGCTCATTTTTAGAAAACAGGGTTTGCACAAATTCGATGCAGTCTGATAAGCTTTCCTGAGCCTGTTAGCTGCACCTTACTGCAAGGAGTATCTGCTGGAGATGGCCCGCCTTTTAATCGCATTTAAGGACTGCAACCATGACCACCGTGACCTCTGATCTGACCGTGGAGTTGGTTGAGTTTCGACGCGATACCCGCTCTTGGCTAGAGGCCCAATATCCTGCCGTAATGTGCAAGCCCATGACCAGCGAAGACGATGTTTGTTGGGGCGGTCGGCATGCCCAATTCAGTTCGCCTGCCCACTCGTAAACATCTTGGAATAGATACTGATGAATATTGCACAGATGCGCTAGATCGAAAGAGCCTTCGACTGGGTTTTGCGTAAGTTCAAGAAGGCGAATGGCTGTAAAGTCACCTTTGTACCATCAAGCTGGTCTTGATCCGTTTTTCAAGCTTTGTTCTTGAGAACAGCAGTTCCTAGGATGCAATAGACGTCATCCGCGTCGTAGCGCGACATATTTGGCTTTGACTTCGTTGAGCAAATCCGTAGTCGTTTTTTGCCCATCTACATAGGCCTGTAGCGAGGGCTTGAGACTTTCGCTCGGACTGAGCTTTTCTGTTCGTAGAGTAGCCAGCATATTGGCAACATTTTTCTTGCGCGCAGACTGGTTTAGCGCTGGATTTGGCATGGCAGTACCTATTAAATTCAGAGTTCATTTTAGCTTGCTTGGCTCTTATTCGCACGTGGTTTTTATCAGCAATGGTTTTTATCAGCAATAGGGCCAAGTTCTGTGTACTCTAAGCCACGAATTTCAACTATCCAAATGAGTCCTGCAATCTTAATTTTCTGAGCTGCGGATTTTTTAGGTCAAGTACTTTCCAAATCATCATGGTGATTTTTACTCGGTACCCTGCCAAGTCATCGGGTTATCAAGAATCGGTTGCCCATCTGCGTGTCTGAAACAAAACTGTGGTCATGTTGACGAACAGGAACACAGATATGAAAACACACAGAGAACTACAACAGCTGGGATTGGATAGCTCCACCATGTCTCAATTCACTGGCACTGGTGCGTATTACAGAATCAGTCGCAGGCACCTGCTGACAGATGGCACCAAACACTTGGCAGAAAAGGGCGAGTGCTTTTGGATGATGGATGCCATTGCCAGCCACTTGTGTGAGATCGGCACCGAAGATTGGTTTGTGCTGGTTCGGGTCAAAGTCACAGAGGGCAGGGCGGTCATGGTCTACGAGGATGGCAATGACAAGGAGCATGCAAGGCAAGAGATTCCTTACACTGACTTTCCCTTGGACACCATCACGCTTTACGCCTGTTGGGATCAGGACGACTGGGTGATCATGCTGCCCAGCGAGTATTGACTGGTAATGATAGAGTGTGATTATGAGTCTGGAACAACCTCCAAAATTCACACCACAAGCTGCCAAGTTATGGGCTGAGATTCCGGCGCATGAGAGAAAATTATTTTTGGCCAACACATGGTGCCATCACTGCAGCAGTGTGGTTAGGATCAAAAACTTCAACTGTCGTGTTGAAACTGGTGATCTGGTTTTGGTTGGGCAGTGCGGTAACTGCGACTTTGCTGTGGCTAGAGTTGTAGAAGTGGACTGAAAAAACTAACGCCAACGGCAGTACAGCAACTCTTAACGGTCAGTGACTCGTCGGAGATGCGTATGAGAATCTGTATACAGCGTCCTTCATACGTCCAAAAGAAAACAGAAACAGCATCAAATTCATCGCCAGCAGAAAGATGATCTCTGTCAAGAAACATTCAAAGCTTGATGTCGCCAGGGGGGTAATACGGACATTTTTGAAAATGCTTAAACGAAAAAATTTGATTGCAAAGCTTGCGTCTAACTGAGTCTCAGGCGGATGAATCGATACGCCTTAAACCGTACAAACCAGCATCCCATCCGGTGCGATTAGCAATGCTATCAGGCACCGAAGCGCTGGTATTGACCGCCAACTGGCCACCCCGTTGCTCGAGTTCACGGGCAAAGTGCTGCGCGGCCGATACGTGGCTGCTTTGCAAGGCAGCGCCAATTTTGTGTAGGTAAGGATCGTGGGCAACGGAAGGATCAACATTAACCAAGGCAACAAAGGCTTGCCTGGCCTGTTCAAGTTCACCGGCTTTCAGTGCTGCATACAGCAGTTGCAGCTTGTGCGCCTGTCTGCGCTGTTTGTCACCCTGCGGTGAATTTTGGCCGCCCCAACGTTGCGGGTTGCCGTCAACACGGGATGCTTGTACAGAATCCATGACCGACTCCTTTTGAATGTGCTCTTCTTTCGCGTCCTTTTGTATTCTTTGGGTGTAAATTGAGCTGATTGGCCGTCTTCAATGACCTGGTGTGAATAATTCAATAAAAATTGAATGTCAAGAGATCGACCAATCAAAGATAACAAAGCATAAAGAGTGCCAATTCTTAAAGCAGCCTTGATTGCTGTTGAGCCAGTGGCCGTTAAACTTAGATTTGATACACATAATTTTCATTACTGAAAGAAAACCACATGTCCGATGAAGAAATGAAAGCAGAACTTGAGCGCCTGCGTAGTGAAAACTCCGCGTTGAAAAAAGGTGCTGCCACCGGTATCACCATGAAGGTCAGCGAAAAAGGCGGGCTTTCGGTCTACGGGATGGGCCGATTTCCAATCACACTGTACAAAGAGCAGTGGCTCAAGCTCATGGACATGTCGGATTCAATGCGTGCGTTTATCTCAGCAAATGACTCGTTGTTGAAGACCAAGGATTAAGTTCAATCTTGCTCAAGCGCCAATTGAGTATTGACCATCCATGAGCAAGGAATCATTACCTGAATTCACGCCACAAGCTGCCAAGCTGTGGCACACGCTGACCGAGGAGAGCAAACTAATTCTATTGACCCATGTAATCTGCAGTAAGTGCAGGCATGTGGTGACGATAAAAAACTATTCAGGTACTGTTGTAGCGGGCGACCTATTACTTTCAGGCCAATGTGCTGAGTGCAATGGCGACGTTGCCAGACTTGTAGAGAGTGCCTGACCGGCACGTTATTCCCTTTGTGTTGACCTGACTGGGCCCTGCCTGAATGCTGTGAAATCCGTATTGCGCCCACAGCAACCAACGCGCATCCTGCGCATTCATGGCCCGCACTTGAGTTTTGACCACTTGGCTGCGACCTTGGACATGGGCGCGAACTGATGCTTGGTAGGTGTGCATCAAGTACTTATCCAAAATTGACACCTGCTATTTGCCGATCAATTCCGGAACCCGTGCTGCTGACAAACAAGGACTTGCTTGATTGGGCATCAATCGATCCAAGTGACCCATTTATGGGTCATTTGGGCATATGTGCAAACTACGAAATGACTTGAATTTCTATAAGCGTGTGACTTTTTGACAATTGCTGCCTTGGATTGAAACAGGGGATTACAAATGGCATTGATAACCGAAAGTTACATTCCCATGTCACCCATTCCACCCATCCCGCCGCCAGACATGCCACCAACTGCAGATTCAGTCTTAGGTGCCTCAGCAACCATTCCTTCAGTAGTCAGCATTAAAGATGACACTGATGCTGCGTTTTGTAAAGCCGTTCTCGTGACTTTGGTTGGATCCAATATTCCCATCTCAATCATGTCCCCATAAGTATCATTTGCTGCGTTGAAACCGTAATTACCTTTACCGTTTAGTACAGCATTAACAACAACAGAGGCCTCCCCACCAGCGTTATAAACAATTTCACGAAGTGGAGATTCAATTGCTTTCATTACAAGCTTGATACCAGCATCTTGATCAGCGTTATCGCCTTTAAGTACACCTACTGCTTGTCTGGCTCTTAAATATGCGACGCCTCCACCAGCAACGATTCCTTCCTCTACAGCAGCACGCGTTGCATGGAGCGCATCTTCAACCCGAGCTTTCTTCTCTTTCATTTCAACTTCAGTTGCAGCACCAACCTTAATAAGGGCTACACCTCCAGCCAACTTAGCTACTCGTTCTTGTAATTTTTCTTTGTCATAGTCGCTGGTAGCTTCATCAATCTGGAGACGAATTTGTTTGACACGGGCTTCAATATCTGCCGAAGATCCTGCACCATCGATGATGATGGTATTTTCTTTACCAACCTCGATACGTTTTGCTGAGCCAAGGTCAGTCAATGTAGTTTTCTCCAACGTCAACCCAATTTCCTCAGCAACCACTTTTCCACCGGTCAGAATAGCAATATCCTCTAGCATAGCTTTACGCCGATCACCAAACCCAGGTGCCTTTACGGCAACAACTTTCAAGATTCCACGAATAGAGTTAACCACCAATGTTGCAAGCGCTTCGCCCTCAACATCTTCACAGACAATCAATAAAGGTCGGCCTGCTTTAGCTACCAACTCAAGTAATGGAAGAATATCTCTAATATTGCTGATTTTTTTATCAAACAATAGAACTAATGGATTTTCTAGCAAAGCAATTTGTTTTTCTGAATTGTTGATGAAGTAAGGGGAAAGGTAGCCCCTATCAAATTGCATGCCCTCAACAACCTCAAGTTCGCTTTCTAACGACTTTCCATCTTCAACTGTAATTACGCCCTCTTTACCTACTTTATCCATTGCATCGGCAATTATTTTTCCAATTGTTTCATCACTATTTGCCGATATAGAACCAACCTGAGCAATTTCTTTTGTGGTTGTAGTAGCTTTTGATAATTTTTTTAACTCACCAACTAAAGCTGATACTGCTTTGTCAATACCACGCTTTAAATCCATTGGGTTCATACCTGCGGCAACGTATTTCATCCCTTCATGAACAATAGCTTGTGCTAATACCGTTGCAGTTGTTGTCCCGTCACCGGCAATGTCAGATGTCTTAGAGGCAACTTCTTTCACCATTTGAGCGCCCATGTTTTGGAGTCGATCTTTTAATTCAATCTCTTTGGCAACAGATACGCCATCCTTGGTCACAGTAGGTGCCCCATAAGAGCGCTCAAGGATCACATTGCGCCCCTTCGGGCCGAGGGTAACTTTAACTGCATTAGCAAGGATATTCACACCTTCAACCATACGGGCACGTGCGTCACCGCCAAAAATTACTTCTTTTGCAGTCATGTTGATAGCTCCTTAAATTGAAAAATAAATATGAGACGTATCCAGCCTTTGACTGGACAAATACGCAACTCCGTCTGATTACGTTTGTACAACCGCAAAAAGATCCTCTTCCTTCATGACGAGAAGCTCTTCTCCATCGACCTTAACAGTCTGCCCGCTGTACTTACCAAACAAGACGCGGTCTCCAACCTTGACATCGACTGGACTAAGTTCACCCTTATCATTTTTTTTACCCGGTCCCACAGCTAGTATTTCTCCTTGGTCAGGTTTCTCTGCTGCTGAGTCTGGTATGACTATTCCTGAAGAAGTTTTAGTCTCGCTGTCAATGCGTTTAACAATCACGCGATCGTGTAGGGGGCGCAGTTTCATTACAACTCCAGTTGATGGGTCAGTTATGCAAACAAAACGCCAAAATGACTACTAATGCTCACGGAAACGAGGGTTGTTTAAAGATAGCACTCAACTCTCTTGAGTGCTAAATGTATAGGGTTTTATTAAAATAGCAAGGGCTTTATAAATTCTTTTCATCACGCTCAGAAAACATGCCTACCAATTGTTTTTCTTCGAGTACCAGCAGTGCGCCAATGTTTTTTTCGGCCATCAACTCGAGGGCTTGTCTGACTGTGGATTGCGGTGAAATCGAGTGTATGTTTTGAATACGCTTGGTTATAAATTGTCCAATACTATTCATTGTTCAAACCCCTAATGTAATCAATTCGAGTTTGCAGAATTAACCTAACACACACAATATACTTTTAGTGCACAAATATAGTCTGCTTGCTTAATATATTTGAAGGGTTAACCAGTAGAGGCGAATAATATAAATTGCCAAGTTTAAATATCAAGCGCAGAGTTAGCAAGAGGATCAGCTAGCTCCAAGGCAATCAGATTCTTGCAACCCAAAAAACACATCCCTCAGGCCCATATTTCTCCTTATGCCTGACCAGTGCCGGCACATGGAAAGAATCACCTGAAAGTAAATGGCGCGTTTTACCTTCTACTGTTAACCAAAAATCACCCTCAATCACGATGGCATCGGCGGTAAATTCGTGATGATGCAATTCATTCTCTACATTCGATTCCCAGCGCCGTTCTAGAACTTCCCTGTAGCCTTGTTGCAGTTTTTCTTCTTTGAAATCCTCGAAGCGTAATTGCCTTATTTGTTCCATGGGATCCTCCTTCAAGAAAGATTGATTAGATCAAATGTGAACCGCTTTAATAATTTTTTATCTCTCAAAACTTAGTTATGCATGTGCTGAATGAATTTTGTCTCAAGTTACCGTTTTTCACGTGCCCTAGGATTTAAAGTTGAAATTTTGAATGTTCGCTGTTTATAAGTCTACAGTTTCCTGAGTTTTTTTGCTGGCCTTGTGTTTGTCAATTAGGCAGCACAAGGCAAAGCCCGTAGACAGGGTCAGGTCACCAAGCTTAGTGAATAATATTTTTAAAGATTTTGTCATTATCCATATTCATAGCACTTTCAAAAGTCGCCGAAAACAACTTTGCAGCCCGCATCAACATTCGCGTAGGTACGCCATGTAAATAAGAAATAGTCTGACGTGCAAACAGCACGGGTCCGCTAGGACTTTCGCGCACTTGAAATTTTTGATGTGTAACTTTGTCATTGACTAATTTACAAAATGCTTCAACAGATAGAAGGGATGCGTTGACACTTGTAGAGAATGCTTGACCAATAAAAATAATTTTTCTAGTGTCATTTGTGACCCGGGTCCAAAATGGATAGAAGAAACCGCGAGAGCCATAAACATCGCCATTTTTTTCCAGACGTGCGTCGATGCGATTGGCGTTATAAAGATCACATACCTGTTGGTTTGACACTTCTAATGGTATCCAAAACTTAATGTTTTCATCAGCCATTTGGGCTCGAAATTCCTCAAATACCTCAAGCAAATTCCCTGATAGTTCAGGAATTTGAGATTTGAGATAGCCAGATGTTCGCAGAGATGTTTGCAAGGTTATTTGCAACTCGTCAAACTGAGTAGCTTTGATGTGTATAGCTGAGGGGGCTGTTTGTGAAAAAGATTCACGGTAATACCTGTCAGGCTTGGGCATGACAAAATCTTCAAACAATTCAATTGATATGGTTAGCTTTTCAACAGTCATGCCAAAGAAGTAATGGCGAAGATCTTTCTGCTCCATAACGTTTTTATAAAACAAATGGACAGCATCAACCAATTTTTCTTTTTTTTCTGGTGTATCCATGAGTTTCATGATTAGACCCTCCTGCTCCTCGATTGAACTATTACGAAAACTTCGCGTGTAAAAAATTCTCCTAAACTTGAATTCGTGATGCCAAATAACTGAATGAGATTTTCAAATTCAAGTTCCGAGATATTCGAGGTGTATGCCGTAATAATGCCATGGCAAACGCTCTGTAGGCAACGACGACACTGAGTTCTCAGTCTCAATAACTCGACTCTACTCCACTTTTGGCTATTTTGCTGAGAGACTGAGTTGGTGCGGATTTCGCCCGATTTGATCCAATCCCAGTGGAGACGGGCAACGCAAATCCCGAATTTTCAGTTGTAGCCCAGTTGGCTGTGCTGCTCCGCCGTGTTCAGGCTCGGGTAATGCCGCTTAAACACAGCAAATGCCAACTCACTCTCACCCAAGCTAAGAAACCAGCGACCAGCTTGCCGGTTCATTCTGGCCGCCTTGAACATCAGCTCCTGCATCACCGTCTTGATGAGACTACGCTAAAGTAGATGGCAAATTGTTAAATAAATATAAATGATACTAATGATAAAAATAAGTTAGTCCTTCCCTTGCCACAAAAAAAAATAATTGCCAAGTTCAAATATCAAGCGCAGAATAGGTGTGCAGGTGTTTGATCTCAAGGATCGCTCATCAGCATGGGCGAGAGCCCTTTTCTTGAAGCGTATTCTTACGCTTCGTGCAGGCGCAACATTGTTCCCTTGCGCTTGGCACCAGCGACAGTCATCCTCCCGTGGTGGCAGTCCGGCCCGATTGATTAAATTCAGTCGGGCTTTTTTGCGCGGCTATTCATTCAACCCATTCAAGGTTATGGAAATCAAATCCGCATTCCACCGTAGGTTTGATGATGGCGAAGTAGGGTGAGACATCAAAGTCTCTGGGTGTAAGTAGTGAGTGGTGTTTGGGTTTGAACTTTTGGGGTTGAAATGGTTGCGGTAGAAAATTATTTTCATTCGCCGATAGATCTGAGGTTTTGGGCTCCAAGGCAATGATGGGGTAGTGAATACTTTCAAATGCTTGAGCAATCAGTGTGGAGCATATGGCCCGTGTGGGGTCTCCACTGCCCAATGACAACAATTGCCGTCTAAAGCGCGTGGGCACCGGGGGCGTGGGAAAGAGGTACCTTGCTAGGTCAAAGACGTTGCGAAGATCATATTTATGACCAATTTGTGAGATTGCTGACTGGCTAACCTTCAGACATTCTTCCTGAGTGAGTCCAATTGGCCTACAAATCCTAGTGTGTAGATTCTTGTACTTCTCCAGTCCAGTGCTGCGAACCCCATGCACAGTATCGGCCTCAACAAGGCAATGATCCTCAGGTGCACTTGCTGAGAAATTCATACCCACATAAAGAGCGGCATGTGACCAAGTGGATTGAGTCAGGTATTTAATTGCGCCGCTAATTCTGGTATTGCCTTCAGCCAACAGGACATCCCCAGGCCGCAATGTGGCCTGCAGGTGCAAGGGGTTTGATGGGGGAGCTGTTCCATTGATATCTAACTCTTGGCTGAGATAGGTAGCGAGCCATTTGCCGATTGACCTAGTGACTCGATTCACGTGTCTTACCCTTTGCTTTTTTGGAATTCAGCATCTATCAATCCGCCTTGCCTTAATTACACTGGATCAATTTTTAAAGTGCCTTGAGTTCGAAACTTATGTTGGCAGGCAAGCTTTTTCAAGTGACGACAATCAGAACATTACATGGCGCTTCTTCAACCAAGTTTGAAGAGGTTGATCTGGCCCACCATCGTCCAAAAACACTGTCTTGATGCTTGTGACCGATCACGATTAAATCAGCAGATACCTTGGCCGCATAATGCGATATTTCTTTGACAGAATTTCCAACTAATAAAATTCCAATACATTTGAAACCTTCGTTTTTAATTAATTCAACGCCATGATCTAGTTGATGGTTACTTTTTTCAGTATCAAAAATTTGATTTTGAGGATCAATCAAAACTCCCTCACCAATGGGATAGAAGATCTCAGCAATCACAGATACGAGATGTATTTCTGCGTTTGCCCATAAAGCCATTTCTTTACAGTTGATTAGTGCTTTCTGACCCTCTTGAGATCCGTCATACGCTAAAACAATTTTTTCATACATAAAAAAACTCCTCAGGTAGTGATATTTCTCTACATAATCATTTAAAAGCAATCAGACCAACCCGCTTTGGGGCAATCAAAGTCTTGCCACCCAGAAAACACATCCCTCAGGCCCATATTTTTCTTTATGCTTGACCAGTGCCGGAACGTGGAAAGAGTCGCCCAGACTCAAATGGCGTGTTTTACCTTCTACTGTTAACCAAAATTCACCCTCAATCACGATGGCATCGGCGGTAAATTCGTGGTGGTGAAATTCATTTTCGGCATTCGGTTCCCATCGCCGTTCTAGAACTTCCCTGTAGCCTTGTTGCAGTTTTTCCTCTTTGAAATCCTCGAAGCGTAATTGCCTGATTTGTTCCATGGGGTCCTCCTTCAGGAAGAGTTAATTTGATTAACGTAAATTTCTGAAATCACTTTGTACCAGCAGATTTTTTTTACCTTTTAAAGCAAGCTTAAAAAATTTCGATAAAAAACGGCATGAGTTTTTAAACTTTTGAATCAAATGCTTGTCGATGAAACTCTGCCATGGTCATGGCTGCGTCAATTTCTTTTGGCATTGCATCGCTGGCTGAAAAAACACCAATGATCTGGCCTTCTTGTGACTTGATGGGGAGATGACGGAAGCCGCGTTCGATCATGATGAGGATTGCCTCGGAAACGGTCGTATCCGGACCGACGCATTGCGGGTTGGGTGTCATAACCTGGGCCACGGTGGTTGCCTTGGGGTCAAGGGCCTTGGCCAATACTCGCGTCATTAGGTCGCGTTCGGTGACGATACCCCTGAGTTGTCCAGCGGTGTCGAAGATCAAAACGCTGCCGCAATTAACTTTGGTCATCACGCAGGCGGCTTCCCAGATAGATGCGTCAAGCAATAGATTGACCACATGTCGGGCCGACATAGATTTTGAAACCAGTCGCTCTGTCATCGTAAGCCTCCAGTCAAAGGTTTAACTTGAATATGATTTTGATGATCTAATTATCTCAACGATTGATTGATTTGTGAAAGTACTTTTTTGCCGGGGCACAATTCTTTTTCCTGCAAGGAATTGAGCGGCAGGTGAGTGGAATTTAGAGAAGCATGCAAATCTAGGGCCAGTGGATCCAGATAAAGCAGGCCGGTGACTATCTCGCCCATTTCGTGTTTATCGTTCATGTAACTCAAGGCCTCGTAGCGTTTGCCGGGATCGTATGACTTGTCAACTTTTCTCAAGTGAAGAAAAGTGCCGTCGTGCTGCTCGACTTCAATGACTTCTCCTTCAGCATATTCAGCGGTGATTTCAGAGCGATGAGGCATGAAGTCAATTTTGCTGACGGATTCGTTGTGTTGACGCACATAGTCGTAACTCTTGGTGCTGCCATTGTGGTTATTAAAGGCTACACACGGACTGATGACATCGATAAAAGCGGCACCGCCGTGGCCGATAGCGCCCTTAATCAAAGGAACCAACTGTTCTTTGTCACCGGAAAACCCCCTGGCCACGTAAGTAGCGCCAAGTTGCAACGCTAGGCCAACCAGGTCTATCGGTGAATCTGTGTTGGCAACCCCTTTTTTACTTTTTGAACCTCTATCAGCTGTGGCTGAGAACTGGCCTTTGGTCAGTCCGTATACGCCGTTGTTTTCAACAATATAAGCCATATTCACACCTCGACGCATGGCATTGGCAAACTGACCCAACCCGATGGAAGCCGAGTCGCCGTCCCCTGAAACGCCAAGGTACAGCAGTTCGCGGTTGGCCAGATTGGCACCCGTCAACACCGATGGCATTCGACCATGCACTGTATTGAAACCATGTGATGCACCAAGAAAGTAATCGGGCGTTTTTGAACTGCAACCAATACCAGAGAGTTTGGCAACCCGGTGCGGCTCTATGTTCATTTCCCAGCAAGCCTGAATAATGGCTGCAGAAATAGAGTCATGGCCGCAACCGGCGCACAATGTGGAGACTCTGCCTTCGTAATCTCTGCGGGTATAGCCTACCTGATTGGTTTTCAGGCTGGGGTGATGCATACGCGGTTTGGTAATGTATGTCATGCGAGCTCCGTGGTTTTTTTATTTTTTCTGTTTTTACTGGACTGGCGTTGCGACAGTCGCTCATGAATAGCCGAGTGGATAAAGCGTGCGGTGATCGGTGTCCCGTCATAATGCAAGACCTTGACCAGACGGGCCGGATCTGTTTCAAGCTCGTTGATCAGCAATGAGCGCATCTGCGCATCGCGATTTTGCTCAACGACAAAAATCAGATCATGCCGGACAATGAAATCAGAGACAACATCGGAAAACGGAAAGGCGCAAAGCCGCATGCCGTTGAGATGAATGCCTTGCTGCTCTAGTAGGTCGAAGGCTTCTTTCATGGCCGGACTAGTAGAGCCGTAATAAATGACCCCGATAGAACTTGCTTTTGGTGCCTTTGTGAATTCTGGCGTTGGCACCAGTTGGGCTGCAGTTTTGAATTTCTTTTGTAGCCGATCCATGTTGTACATGTAATCCCCGCCTTTTTCAGAATAACGGGCATACGGATCCCGTGTGGTGCCGCGGGTAAAGTAACTGCCCTTGGTCGGATGCGTGCCGGGCATGGTGCGCCAGGGAATACCGTCGCCGTCGACGTCTTTGTAGCGACCGAAGTCCTTACCCGATTCCAGTTCTTCGGCTGTCATAACTTTGCCCCGGTCGTATGTCTTGTCATCATCCCAAGCGAAGGGCTTGCTCAAACGCTGATTCATGCCTATGTCAAGATCGGTCATCAGAAAGACCGGTGTTTGCAAACGCTCGGCCAGATCCAGTGCGGTAGCTGCATGGACAAAGCATTCGTAGGGATCTTCCGGTAAAAGCAGAATATGTTTGGTATCTCCATGTGATGCGTAGGCGCAGCACAGGATGTCCGATTGTTGTGTTCTTGTAGGCATACCAGTTGAAGGACCGCCGCGTTGTACGTTGATGATGGTCACAGGAATTTCAGCAAAATAAGCCAGACCTATGAATTCGGTCATAAGAGAAACGCCCGGTCCAGAAGTTGCCGTGAAGGCTCTGGCTCCATTCCAGCCGGCACCTATCACAATGCCTATCGAGGCCAGTTCATCTTCCGCTTGAATAATGGCGAAGCGGTTTTGGCCGGTGGCCGGATCGATACGGTATTTGTCGCAGTATTTCTGGAAAGCTTCTGGCACTGAAGACGAAGGCGTGATCGGGTACCAGGCTGCGACAGTGGCACCGCCATAGACACAACCAAGAGCCGCTGCACTGTTACCGTCGGTAAAAATGCTATCGCCGACGTTCTCCCGGCGCTCTACCCGCAAGCCGACGGGGTGGCTTAAGTTTTGTAATACGTGATTGCGCCCAAGGTTAAGCGCCTTCATATTTGAATCAAGCAGTAATTCCTTGCCTTTGTATTGTTCTTCAAACAATTTTTTGAACACATCGATTTCGACATCAAGCAACATTGACAAAGCACCGATATAAATGATATTTTTAAAAAGTTGTCTTTGCCTAGAGTCTGAATAATTGAAATTACTGATTTCAGTCAACGGCACCCCGATCACGGTAATGTCTTCTCTGAATTTTTCCGGCGGAATGGGACGGGTATTGTCATAAAACAAATAACCGCCGGTTTCTATCTCGGCAATGTCCGTGTCCCAGGTCTGCGGATTCATGGCCACCATCATGTCTATGCCGCCGCGCCGTCCCAGATAGCCTTTTTCATTTACACGTACCTCGTACCAAGTGGGAAGGCCTTGGATATTGCTGGGAAAGATATTACGCGGACTGACTGGCACACCCATGCGCAAAATAGCCTTGGCAAATAATTCATTGGCAGAAGCAGAACCGGAACCGTTCACATTGGCAAACTTGATGACGAAGTCGTTGACGGATTGGATGGCTTTCATGAGATACCTGCGCTGGAGGTTTGATCGGCCATGTCATAACTTTGCGTGCTGGCTTTGGCGGTATTCAATAAAAATTTCTGCATGTCCCAGGCACCAGTCGGACAACGTTCGGCACATAGACCGCAGTGCAGGCAGACGTCTTCATCCTTGACCATTACGCGCGACGACTTGAGCAGATCAGACACATACAAATCCTGGGTCAAATTCACAGCAGGAGCCGTCAGTTTTTGACGCAATTCGGCTTCATCGCTGTTGTACGTCATGGTCAGGCAATCCATGGGGCAGATATCAATACAGGCATCGCATTCAATACATGTTTGAGGTGTAAAAATAGTCTGCACATCACAATTAAGACAGCGTTGTGCTTCCTTGAATGCAGTGGCGGCATCGAACCCGAGTTCGACTTCCACCTTGATGCTGGCCAGGGCTTTTTCAGCTTTGGTCCAGGGTACCTTGAAGCGGCTGCTGTCGGACACATCGTTGTGATAACTCCACTCGTGAATACCCATTTTTTGCGACATCAGATTGACCTGTGGCCCGGGTCTGGCAACGACTTGCCGGTCGTTGAGGAAAAGATCGATAGACACAGCGGCTTCGTGTCCGTGCGCGACTGCTGTGATTATGTTTTTGGGCCCAAAAGCCGAATCCCCGCCGAAAAACACCTGCGGCAGCGAGCATTGCATCGTCTGTTTGTTCAGCACGGGCAAGCCCCATTCATCAAAAGCGATTCCGCAATCGCGCTCGATCCAGTTGAAAGCGTTTTCCTGTCCTACAGCCAGCAATACATCGTCGCATTCAATATAAACATCAGCCTCCCCGATGGGCACCAGGCTGCGACGTCCTTTACTGTCAAACACCGCATGTACCTTTTCAAATGTCATGCCATTCAGCTTGCCTGCCTGGACGTCAAACGATTTGGGCACATGAAAATTCAGAATGGGAATGCCTTCATGCAAAGCGTCTTCCTTTTCCCAGGGCGAGGCCTTCATTTCTTCAAAACCGCTGCGCACCACGACCTTGACATCGGTACCACCAAGCCTGATGGAAGAACGGCAGCAATCCATGGCGGTGTTGCCTCCACCCAGGACGAGCACTTTTTTACCGATCTTGTTGGTGTGACCGAAAGAAACCGATGAAAGCCAGTCGATACCAATGTGAATATTAGCTGCGCCTTCAAGGCGACCGGGAATATCTAGGTCTCTTCCGCGTGGAGCCCCCGATCCGACAAACACCGCGTCAAAGCCTTGTCTAAGCAATTGGTTCATAGATTCGACGTTGTGGTTGGAAACCAATCTGACGCCAAGGTCCAGTATGTACCCTGTTTCCTCGTCGATTACTTCTTCTGGCAGACGGAACTTAGGTATTTGCGAGCGAATAAAGCCGCCCGCTTTTTCGTTGGCGTCAAAAATGGTTATGTCATAGCCTAGCGGTGCCAGGTCTCTAGCGACGGTCAGAGATGCAGGTCCGGCGCCGATACAGGCAATTTTTTTGCCGTTTGCCGGGCCGATGGCAGGCATTCTGTGACGGATATCGTCTTTGTGGTCGGCGGCAACCCGTTTGAGTCGGCATATCGCTACCGGTTCAGGCTTCTCACCGTTGTTCTCTTCCACTCGGGATCGACGGCAGGCGGGTTCACAAGGTCGATCGCAGGTTCTGCCAAGAATTCCTGGAAACACATTCGATACCCAGTTAATCATGTAGGCGTCGCTGTAACGTCCTTGACCGATCAGACGAATATATTCAGGCACTGGTGTGTGCGCCGGGCAGGCCCATTGGCAATCCACTACCTTATGAAAATAATCCGGATTACTTGTTTGCGTGGGCTGCATGCGAATTCCTTTTTTTTGAGAAAAAAATTTCTTTCAAAAATTAATGATGACCCAGTAATCAGTCCTTACGCCTAGGGTATTCCCGTGTGGTTGTTAAGCAAGCTGAATTTCCCTAGAAACGGCCTGACCGGTCTGACAAATACAGTGCATAACAAAATTTTGCAGAAACCTAGGAAATTTCGTCAAGCTAGGTTCACCCGCCAAGGTAGTGCCAGTTTGACTATTGACACTCATACTTAAAAGTGTACAACCAGTCAACAATAAAAATTTATTCAAGCTAGTAATGGGGCACAGATAAAAAGCAATTTATGACATTTAAACGGGCTCTAACTTTTTTGTTTGGATTAGAAATCAGTACTGTTTTACTAATTACAGGTTTAGCGCTGTTGTATGTTTTATTGGGATTGATCTGTATTTGGGTAGTGGCCTTGCTTTATTCGGGCTTAACATTCGAGCAATTTTGGAGTATTTTAGTAGGATGAAAGTGGTAATCACTCGCATAAAACCCACAGCAGCTGCATCAGCATTAATGTGCACTTACCTAGTGCTATTCAATTCGGCTTCCTGCAATAGTCAGCGAGCTCACTTCGGGATGCTGCAGTCTCCACAACAAAACATTCTTTGCCCTGCCAGTTTTTTGAATGAACCAAGTGAGCGAGCTTTGTGAAGACCACACTTGAAACAACTTAAGGAGCTCATAGGACTGGAGCCACCGAAAGGAGATCCACCTTCTTTTGATTTGTAGCGAAGGCCATCGCTGGCAATTTTTGTTGTTTCGTTTGATGGCATTTAGGCATTCTATTGGCTATCGGAATTTTTTTACTGAAACCCTAATTGATCACTTGACTCACGTTTAAAAAATTATCATACCAACTCAACAGCTGCCTTCAACTGACTCGGACTGCTGTACAGGTAAGCGGCGGTAGTACTGATGCTGCGGTGACCAGCAAGCGTTTTCAAAATATGAATTGCAGTTCCTTTGTTGGCTAGGTTGGTTAAAAACGTTCTGCGCCCACTGTGACTGCTTGCGCCTTCCAGCCCAGCCCCATCGTAGAGCAGGGCGAACGTTTGCGCCAGGCTGTTTGCGTTAAAACCTAGTTTGATGCTCTTTTGGCTTGCAAAGAATGGGTAGCTGCGATCCACGCACTTGGCTTGTTGAGCGTAGGCTTGCAATTCAGCTTTCAGCTTGGAACTGACAAACACTGTGCGAGCATGACGACCTTTGGTCATGTCGGGAAGCAAGCGGATTTCATTTTTGATCTCGCCATCTGTAGTTGTTACATCGCTCCAGCGCAAGCAGGCTACTTCGCCGATTCTTAATCCAGCCCAGTGTGTGAGCAGCATCATTGACCTGTTACGGGCTGAGTACTTGCGAGTATTGATATGCGTTAACAAGAGCTCAATTTCAGCAGTTGTAAGTGTCTTTGCTTGTGCCATGGTGTTATCTCCTAAATCATTTGTTTGCGTTAATTGCATTGTGTTTTCATATATTTATCTGGACAACCTGAGTCCTGCCAAAGTGATGGGTTTCTCTGCTGAAGCAGGGCGAAATGAACTGGCTGTGGATAACTTTTTAGCGGTTTTTTTCTTCAATGATTTCAACGCTAAACCTTTGAAATCTATGAAAAGTTGGATTTCTCGTGATTTATTTTGGATAACTCGCGCGCTCTGTGGATAACCAGCGCAGATTGGAGAGCAAGCCCTACAAGCGCTGATCACCGGAGCCAGCACCCAGAGTATTCGGGCTGGTAAATTCTCTTGCTGTAGGGCGTTTTAGTGCGTGGGTTTTAGTGGATCGCGACTGAAATTTGCGCTAGCAGTGCGGTTTGTATCTATAGTACAAATGGGTCCTGCAAGCTTTGATTTTTGGGCTGCGGATTTTCTGGGTCAAGTACTTGAATTTCTTGCCTGGTGATTTTTACTCGGTACCCCGCCAAGTTATCGGGTTACCAAGAATCGGTTGTCCATCTCCGGGTCTGAAACAAAACTGTGGTCATGTCTACGAACAGGAACACAGAGATGAAAACACACCGAGAACTTCAGCAACTGGGATTGGACAGTTTCACCATGGCCCAATTCACTGGCACTGGCGCGTATTACAGAATCAGCCGCAGGCACCTGCTGACAGATGGCACCAAGCACTTGGCTGAGAAGGCGGCTTGCTTTTGGATGATGGATGCCATTGCCAGTCACTTGTGCGAGATTGGCACTGAGGATTGGTTCGTGCTGGTTCGGGTTTCAGTTACAGAGGGCAGGGCGGTGATGGTCTACGAGGACGGCAATGACAAGGAACACGCCAGGCAGGAGATTCCCTATACAGACTTTCCCCTGGACTCAATCACGCTCTATGCCTGCTGGGATCAGGAGAACTGGGTGATCATGCTGCCCAGCGAGTATTGACTGATTCAGCCGAAAAAGCAGCCGTAGTGGTCGGCTTCAATGATGGCCAAGGCGACCGTCAGATTTTTGGCGCTGGGGGAGGGTTTGTAGAGATCCCAATTACCTGTTTGTCGCCGCCAGTAAATTTTCCAAATGGCAGATGATTTGACGTAGCGAAATCGCGCAAATGGTGAGCGAGTAAATTCACCGGGTGGGCCGCGCCACATTGGACGAACCTCGAGCAAAGTCACCGCTTGGCCATCCACCTCGTAGTCATGGTCAATTTGATTTTTGATTTCAGGCGGAACCCTGCGCACACACCACTGCCCTATGACACTGTCAATTTCGCCAAGTTGTTCAATGCTGAACGTCATTTCTTGCTCAAGGTTCTTTATTGTGGTGAATGATGATATCAAGGCTAGGCGTTACAAAGGCTCAATGTTTTTAAACTTTGATTTTGAAATGCTCTAAGCCACTCGCTGTCCAATGCACGCCATTGCGTTCTTCAACTTTGAACCAATGGGCAGCATCTGAGTCTGATGGCTCAGAGGCAATGGTTGTGATGGGGTGCAGCCTGTTTTCACTGGCACGTGTGTGCGGAGAACCATAGTACATACTAGGGGATTGGTCGTCGCTGGAATATCTAAAGGCCCACATGTCTTGCCCATTCGTCAGTGCACAGGAAATTCGCATGGGTTCATCAGCTTTATGCTTGTCCATGATTCTGGTCACATCTCGCAATGTGGCTTGAATGGCTGTGATGGGGTCTTGGATCAAACCTTTGCTGAGTGCCACCAAAAACAAAGCCTCACTGTCCGTTGTGCCTTCTCTGTGTGGGTAGTGCACATGGTCAATTAAGTCTTCTACATCTTTGCGGCAGTTATGCCAATTGCCAATCTTGCCGTTGTGCATGAAGGTCCAGTTTTGCCAAATAAACGGATGGCAATTGCTTCTGTTGACCGCAGTGCCAGTGGTAGCGCGTACATGAGCGAAAAACAAACTTGTTCGAATATGTGCTGCAAGCGAGCGAAGATTGGCATCGTTCCAGGCTGGCAGGATGTCTTTGAACAGTCCAGGCGTGGTGCGCTGGGTATACCAAGCAACACCAAATCCATCGCCATTGGTGACCCAACTAGATTGGGTAGCAGCAAGGCTTTGACTCACTATCGAGTGCTCTTGGTGAAATACCAAGTCTTCTAGGTAAATTTCTGGTCCCGCGTAAGCAACCCATCTGCACATGATGACCTCGCTAAAAAAAACTACATTTTCCCAAGTCTAAGGGCACAGTGGTGCGCACAGTGGTGCGCTTGACAGCGAAGTTTTTCGAGCATAGTATTTGGCTGCGTTCATAGAGCAATCCTTGATCGCATCTCCCAACTGAGTGGCATCTTTGCTGCTCGCTTGAGGCGGTGGTAATTTTCCATCCCCGTCAAGCACCCGATCAAAAGCCTCCCGTGCTTTTGATCAAGCCCGATTTGGTTTCCCCGGTCGGGCTTTTTTATTGTGGTATGAGTAGATGCTTGTCAATAACCAATGTATAGCACTGGGGCAAGACATTGATTGAAGACAAATTTGTGTCAGATTGCCTTGATAAGACAGAATATTCATCAGGGAAAACTCTGTATCCAAACGCACTTGGTTGGTCAAAATCTCCAATGGCGCGGCAGGTTGCACAGTGGGTTTCTGGTTTTGATTACTACTGCTTGGTGGTTCAACTCCGCCACGCGTCGCTTATTCGCCTTAATGGTTCGGAGTTGGTTGCCAAAAAATGTACCGAGGAATTGAGTTTAATTTCGGCACCAAAGTCAATGGCAAAGAAGGACTTGCTTTTCAACTGGTATCACTTGATTTATGTGACTAATCATTTCATCCATTTGAGCTTATGTGCTGGCATTTTTGACGATTTAAATTACTATATGTCTGTGACTTTTTTTGTGGTCGTGAAATCTATAAAAAGGTGCTAAATACACTGGAAATCCTAGATTTCATTTGCAAGGAACGTGTATCCAGTGATCAAGCTCACAGTCCATGAGTCGGTTGTAGCAGCCCTACAGAAGGCTTTCCCAAGGCCAGCTGCGTCTGCCAAACGGGCGCTGGCTAAATACATCAGCGTTGTGGAATCCATGCTGTTTGATGCCCTACAGCGTGGGCAAACACCCGAGCAACGCAAACTAGGACTTTACGCAATTTCACTAGACCAACTGGCAAACAAAGGCGGGCAGATCGGACCCAAAAAGATTCGCGTGCACAAATGGCTCACTGACAACGACTGGGACATTGTCCAGACGGTGGTCAAGGGCACAAAGTTCTCTGGCCAGAATTCCCAGGTCAAGCTCACCTCACTGGTCACGGTACAAAACAACTTGCAGATTCCTGCTGCATCCCTGTCTGCCGCCACAACTGACGAAGAAATCGATGCGTACCTGAGCGATGATGATGTCAGCAACATTGCACTGTTTGATCACTTGTATCCCGAGTACAACTTGGAATGGCGCGAGGACAAGTTGAGGGAGCTTTTTGATTGGGTACCAGTGGATGTGGAATCTGTCAAAGCATACGCCGTTTGGCTCGAGACGGAATCAAAGTTGATCCAAGGGCCCAAGAAAGATTTGGCGCTACGCCAAGCTTTAACAATTCTTGGCATAGCTGCTGTCACAAAGGGCTCCTACCTCCAACGCAAAAAGCTCAGTCCGTTTGGCCGTACCTATTACGAGGGCACTAGCGTTCAAAATGTCAACAAAGAGCTACGCTGTGCGATGTTGGGTAACTGCTGGGAGTACGACATCCGCAGCAGCGTAGTCGCTTGGAAAATGGGCTATGCCCGTGGCTACTTAGCTGCCAGTGGACTTGATCAAGATCTGAAGAAATCATTTCCTGCCACGCTGCTGTACTTAGAGGACAAAGCAGATTTCATGGCGACAGTTCGTTATTTCGTCTTTCCTGAAAGTAGCCCAGTACCCAAAGATCTTAGGCCAAAGCTGCTCAAGCAAGCTTTTACGGCAATTAGCTTTGGTGCGCGCCAAACAGCAAAAGGGTGGTTGGACGCTTCGGGACATTGGACTAACCCAGCGCTTGTAGAGATTCTGCAAAACACTGAAGACAGAATGCGATTTCTTGCCGACGATACGGTCAAGATGTTTATCAAAGAGCAAAACGCCTTGGACAACTACCTATACGATTTGTTCAAGAAGTTTCGACCTGATCTGCTGCTTGAGCCTTACCTACAAACAGACAGTGGCAGGCTAAGCAAAGCTAAGGTGCTGGCTTACCTTTACCAGCATGGTGAAACGCATGCCATGGACATTGTTCGGCAAGCAGCTATGGCTAAGGGGCATGTACCCATTGCCAACGTCCACGATGCCATTTTCTTCAAGCGTCGTTTGGGTGCCGATTTCAAAAGCGAAATTGAGTGGCAGATGCGCGAGCAAACAGGCAATCCATATTGGCACCTGACGCCCAAGCAAATCGAGCGCTACACCCCTAGATCACTAAATGCTCTGCAAGAAGAGCAAGAACACAAGGCGCGAATGAAACTTGAGGAAGCACGAGCTGTTGAATATAAAAGTAAGTTTTTTAATTAGATATGTCAACCAATACCATGAGTCCCGCCAAGTTGTCGGGTTACCGCAGATTTCGGTTGCTCAGCGCCATGGTCTGACAATAAATTAGTTATTCCTGCAACTAACACAAGGAGTAACAGATGTCAGGTTTAAGCGCATTGAAATTAGTTCAAGCCAAGCGTCAAGCGTGCAATAGCCCCAAGCACGCCCGTCGTCAAAAGCTCAGCAACAAACTGCATGAGCAGATCCAATTGGCCAAAGCTGAGCAAGCTGGCACCCAATACCTGCCAACCAAACTGCGTACTGTCAAGGATGAAGTAACTGGAGAATCTCGCAAGGTTGAGAGTCCCAAGCGCCTCAAGCCCTGGTGGTGGCCCAGTGATGGCGGCAAGTTGTGCATCACAGTGAGATACGGGGCAAGAACACTTGAAGTCATCGAAGGCAAAAACGCCATCGAGACTGACAGCATTGCGGGTGTTGTGACCACACTGGAAGTCTTACGTTCAGCAGTTGACGCTGGGGAGTTAGATGCCCGGATAGATGCCATAAGTGGCTTAGTGAAATCGGGTTTTGAAAAAGAAGCACAAGGCTCAAAGCGTCCAACTTTGAAACTGCCAAGCAAGTCAAATTAATCTGGTTTTCCGAACAAAGAGGCTGACATCTTTTTTAGAACTCAGGTAATTTAGTCATAAGCCAAGTCACCTCTTTGTTTTGTGCCATTTGATTGCGGGTCTAGTATTTTTCTTCTGACAACTTCAGCAATAAGAATGCCTAAGGGTGCTGAAACCCAAATACATAACAAAATGTTTGCAGACGGGTAATCGCGCAGAATGGGTCCCATCACAAACAGTATGACTCGGAAAATCCAAAACGCACCCCACATTGAACCAGCAAATCTGATCATCCATATTCTGTGGCTTGTTACATCCCCTCTTCGTATAGCTAAAACACCCATCACAGCACAGCCATAAACAAAGAACGACATCGACCAAAAACCATACATGGAGAGGTTTCCGCCGTATTCATCAACGGAGCCGTGAGAGCCTGCAAGCCAAATGGCACAGACCGTTCCTATGGTCAAACAAGCAAAGGAAACTCTTCCAAGGTAGGCATGTAATGTCGCATTCGCAGCTGTCCCAGGACGCCAAAGCTGAATATGCATCAGCACAAAGACGATGGAGTTGAAAGTTAAGTGTGCATAGAGAAGATTTGTTCTAAATTCTGTGCCATTTAGAAATCGATCGTGAAAAGCTGTGCCCCATGAAGGATGCAATTCATAAGTCGCACCCCAAACCGAACAGGCGTTATCAGGACAAGTTGCCAGCGCTGCTGCTGTTTGGCCAGACTGCAAACCGATGTTGTCGAGGACATCGTAAATCCCAATAAAGAATGCAATGGCGGCTGGTGCCCCTTCAATTAAGTAGCGGACATTCATGAACAGCAGAAATGCAATTCCGAAAACAATGAATGGAGTGAATTTTTTATGAGTTAGGCCCCAAATCAGTAATCCTGCCCATACAGTTAATGAACCGAAAAAAATAGTTAGTCCAAATGGCATGTTCATTCAATAACCCTCACGCTTGTATTAACCGACGTTTGAAAGATGGAGCTGATTCATCCTATGAGAGCAAATACAAATATGTCAATCGGGTAAATAGTTAGCTAGTCCCTGACAAATTGAAGCTTAATTGAGTGTTTCTATACATTTGGCGCATATGCAGGATTTGCCTTTGGCTGCATCAGGTACTTGATCCATCACTGCAGGATTAACTTTGAGATTCTTTCCAAGTCTGGTCGTCCAGGGCGCAATTCAGGTACCGGCGAGCCTTTACCGATTCCACCTAAGAGAGTCGTCACATTCAAAGCCAGTGGCATGCTCAAAGACCAGATCAACTCAAGCATTGATCAGTAAATGATTTGAGGTGTTCCCTAGCTTGATTTCATGAGGGAAGAAACGATTTCTCCATATTGTTCATAGCTGACAAAATGGCTGCAAGCCACCCAACAAATCCACCGGCTTTAACGAATGCAAACTGCCTTCTCATTTGCCTTTACCGCGCCGCGTACGCACTGCATCAAACACCACGGCGAGGGTCATGAAAATCTCCTGAAAAAAGGTGTGTTGAGGGTAAGCCCTGCATTGACAGACCTACTATGAACATCCTAAAGTTACAAAGCAATTGCTTGGTTGAAAACCTGACAGCCCGTTGAATTGACTCGACTACGATTGAACCCGCATGACTTACCAATCTATTTTTCGTGCCGGCCTATTTAACGGACAAGCTGTCGTTATCACCGGCGGCGGCTCTGGCATTGGCCGCTGTACCGCGCATGAATTGTCTGCTTTGGGTGCGAGTGTGGCACTGGTCGGCCGAAACTCCGCCAAGCTCGAACAAGTGGCCCAAGAAATTGCGCAGGCTGGCGGCTCCGCCTCTATCTATGTGTGCGACATCCGCGAAGAGGACCAAGTAGCGGCCACTATTACAGCGGTGCTGCAAACCCACGGGCGCATTGACGGTTTGGTCAACAACGCAGGCGGTCAATTTGCATCCCCGCTGATGAATATCAAGGCACGCGGTTGGGACGCTGTGGTGCGCACCAATCTCACCGGCGGTTTCTTGATGGCACGCGAGTGCTACACACAATGGATGCAACAGCATGGCGGCGCCATTGTCAATGTAATCGCCGATATGTGGTTGGGAATGCCTGGCATGGGCCACTCGGGCGCTGCGCGTGCCGGCATGCTCAATTTCACCGAAACCGCAGCGCTCGAATGGGGGCCGGTACGCTCTAACGCGGTCGCCCCCGGTTGGATCGCCTCCAGCGGCATGGACAACTACCCGCCGGAGATGGCGGCCATGATCCAAACCATGCACAAACTGGTGCCGTTGCAACGCATCGGCACCGAAAGCGAAGTGGCTGCTGCGATTGTTTTCTTGCTCTCGCCCGCAGCGGCTTTCATCTCTGGGGCGTGTTTGCGTATCGATGGTGCTGCGCCCAATGCCAAACGCATCTGGCCGCAAGTGGGCACTGGAAAAAGCAACCAGGCTTTCAATGGATTTCATCTAGCCCAAACTCCTAAGGTCTTGAAGAAGGACGCACTATGAGTGGGGATGTGTCAGCACGCGACTACCAACTCGGCTTGATCGCCCAACTGCGCATGCTTGAATCCCGCACACGCGAGCGCAGCGCACAAGCAGGCCCGTTGTTCGTCAAGCGCGGGCAATTGCTACCGCGCGAACGCGTGGCGCGTTTGCTGGACCCTGGCACGCCTTTTTTAGAGCTGTCCACACTCGCGGGTTGGTTGCAAGACACACCCGACCCGACGTTGTCCGTTCCCGGTGGCGGTGCGGTAGTCGGGCTCGGCTTGGTTAGCGGCACCTTGGTGATGTTGGTGGCCGACGATTCAGGCATTGATGCAGGTGCGTTACAAGCCTTGGGCATTGAAAAATTTCAACGCGCCCAAGCGATTGCCTTGCAAAACAAATTGCCCTTTGTGCATTTGGTGGAATCAGCCGGTGCCAATTTATTGAAATACAAGGTCGAGCAATTTGTGCTGGGTGGTGGCAACTTCTATGGCTTGGCGCGTTTGTCTGCCGCAGGTATTCCTGTGCTGGCAGTGGTGCACGGGTCATCGACGGCGGGCGGGGCTTATATGACCGGACTGGCCGATCAGGTGATCATGGTGCAAGGCAGAGGCCGCGCATTTTTGGCAGGCCCGCCGTTGCTCAAAGCCGCCACCGGTGAAATTGCAGACGATCAAAGTCTGGGCGGTGCGCAGGTGCACGCCAGCATTTCTGGCTTGACCGAATATGTGGCGCAAGACGATGCACATGCGCTGGGCATAGCCCGTCAAGTAATCGGCCACTGGGGTTGGCAACAACCCATCGAGTGTTACTTACCGCAGGCCTTGGCGCCCACGTTGAATGCCGATGGTTTGCTGGACTTTTTTTCTGCCGACACCAAATGCCCCGTGAATATGTTGCGGGTGATTGAACACATCGTAGACGGATCACAGTATTTGGCATTCAAACCTGATTTCGGACCTGCCAGTGTGTGCGTGCATGCGTCTATTGGCGGGCACCGTGTTGGCATCATCAGCAACAACGGGCCCTTAGACCCGGCAGGCAGCAACAAACTCACGCATTTCGTACAAGCCTGCGATCAGACCGGTGTGGCGCTGGTTTGGTTGCACAACACCACCGGGTTCATGGTCGGCAAAGAAGCCGAGCACGCGGGCATGATCAAACATGGTTCTAAACAAATTCAGGCCTTGTCCAACGCGCGTGTGCCGCAAATCACGGTGTTGTGCGGCGCATCATTTGGCGCTGGGAATTACGGCATGTGCGGTCGTGCGTTTGGCCCGCGTTTTGTGTTCAGTTGGCCCAATGCCCGTACCGCCGTCATGGGGCCACAACAAGCCGCTGACACCATGGGCATCGTCATGGAAGAAGCCGCTGCACGCAAAGGTGCAACGCTTGACACTGACAAACGCGATGCATTGAAGCACAGCATCGTTGACACCTTCGAGCGGCAAATGAGCGCTTTTTACACCTCTGGCCTGTTGCTGGATGACGGCGTTATCGACCCGCGCGACACGCGCCAAGTATTGGCCTTTACTCTGTCGGTGTGCAAACAATCCGAACAACGCACACTTCGTCCCATGCAATATGGCGTGTCTCGCGCCTGACATTTCTTTGCGGAGCCTGTATGCAACTTACCCATGAACACGAAGAACTTAAGCGCAACCTCCAGCGGTTTATCGTTGACGAAATCAACCCGCATGTGGACGAATGGGAAGCCGCCGAAATATTTCCTGCGCATGAGGTGTTTGGCAAACTCGGTGCCTTGGGCTATTTGGGCCTGACCAAGCCCCAAGACTACGGTGGCAGCGGTCTGGATTATTCGTACAGCGTGGTGATGGCGGAAGCCTTGGGGCACATCAGTTGCGGCGCATTGCCCATGGCCATCGGGGTACAAACCGACATGGCCACACCCGCTTTGGCGCGGTTTGGTTCGGCGGCGCTGTGCGAAGAATTTCTGGCCCCCGCCATCAGCGGCAAGGCCGTGGCATGTATCGGCGTGTCCGAACCACATGCCGGCTCCGATGTTTCAGCCATCAAAACCACAGCACGCAAAGACGGTGGCGACTACATCATCAACGGCGGCAAGATGTGGATCACCAACAGCTTGCAAGCCAATTGGATGTGCTTGCTGGCCAACACCAGCGAAGGGGCCGCACACAAAAACAAAAGCCTCATCATCGTGCCCATGGACACGCCGGGTATCACTCGCGCCAAAAAAATCCGCAAGATCGGCATGATGGCCAGCGACACCGGCGTGATCCATTTTGACGACGTGCGTGTGCCGCAACGCAACCGAATTGGTGAAGAAGGCATGGGCTTTACCTACCAGATGATGCAGTTTCAAGAAGAACGTTTGTGGGCTGCCGCCAATGCGATTCAGGGGTTGATGAACTGCATTGACCAAACCATCGAATACACTCGCGAAAGAAAAGCATTCGGTAAGTCTGTATTGGACAACCAAGTCGTACATTTCACCTTGGCTGAATTGAAAACCGAGATCGAATGCCTGCGCGCCCTGACCTACATGGCCACCGAACATTACATTGAAGGCAAGGATGTGACGGAATGGGCATCCATGGCCAAACTCAAAGCAGGTCGTTTGCTGCGCAGTGTTCCGGATGCGTGTTTGCAGTACTGGGGCGGCATGGGCTTTACCTGGGACAACCCGGTTTCACGGCTGTACCGCGACGGCAGATTGGCGTCCATCGGTGGAGGTGCCGATGAAGTGATGCTGGGCATCATCAGCAAATACATGCACACCTTGCCCTTGCGTGTTTGAGGCCATGCTGAAACTCGAGCAACACCTCACGCACTGGGTACTGTGGTTGGATGCGCCATCCACCCGCAATGCATTGACCGCTGACATGGTGCAAGCCATGCGTGATGCATTGACGGCTATCGCGGATCACCCACACTTGCGTGCCGTGGTGTTGCGAGGCGTGGGTGGGCATTTTTGTGCCGGTGGTGACTTCAGCAGTTTTCAAGGGCTGATGGCCACGCCAGCACCCGCACACGGCACTGACCCAATTGCCACTGCCAACCGTGCATTTGGCCAATTACTGCAACAACTACAAAGCTGTGAAGTCATGACCCTCGCCGTGGTGCAAGGTGCGGCCATGGGCGGTGGCTGCGGTTTGGCCGCTGCATGCGACCTGGTGCTGGCTGATCACAGCGCTTTGTTTGGCACGCCTGAACTTGGCTTGGGCTTGCCACCCGCGCAAATTGCCCCTTTCTTGCAAATGCGTTTAGGCACGCAACGCAGCATGAACATGCTTTTGCACACCCAGCGTCTGAATGCACAGCAAGCTAGTCAACTGGGTTTGGTCGATGAGCTGACCGATGATGTGGACACGGCTTTGCACGCATGGACACAGCATTGGCAACACGCTGAACCAGCGGCGCTACGATCCACGGTGCAAATTTTGCGCAAAGGCCAGCCGAACTCACAGACCAATGCGACGCTGGACTTTGCCGCCGATCGGTTTGCCCGCAGTTTGCGCAGCGGCACCGCCGCTGAAGGCTTGTCCGCGCGACAAGCCAAACGCTCTGCCCGCTGGACATTGCCATGAGCCAAACTTTGAAGCGCTTTGACCGCGTGCTGATCGCTAACCGTGGAGAAATCGTGACGCGTGTGGCCCGCAGCGCACACGCCATGGGTTTACAAACTGTCGCGGTCTATTCGAATGCTGACCGCTTGTCGCCACACCTCCACAGTTGCAACACAGCGCTGTGCATTGGCGGCGAACATGCCTTGGACAGTTATCTGGCTGTGCCTAAATTACTGCAAGCTGCCAAAGACAGTGGTGCCAATGCCGTGCATCCGGGATATGGCTTTTTGTCTGAAAACGCAGCATTTGCCCAAGCCGTGTCAGACGCGGGTTTGGTGTGGATTGGCCCACCGCCTTCGGCCATGCGTACCATGGGGGACAAAGCGCAGGCGAGGCGACACATGCAAGACGCAGGCGTGCCGGTGTTGCCCGGCAGCCGTGACGCCAGCACCGATAAGGCTGCACTGATGCAAGAGGCTCATACGCTTGGTTTTCCGCTTATGGTCAAGGCCAGCGCCGGTGGTGGCGGTCGGGGCATGCGGTTGGTGCTGCAAGCCAACGAACTGCAAACTGCCCTTGAAAGCGCCATGCAAGAGGCGCAGGCTGCATTTGGCGATGGCCGCTTGTTGCTAGAGCGAGCGTTGTTGTCGGCACGCCATGTGGAAGTTCAATTGCTGGCAGATGCACACGGGTATGTAGTGCATTTGGGAGAACGTGATTGCACGGTACAGCGACGGCATCAAAAGTTGATTGAAGAAGCGCCGTCACCCGCCGTAGATGGCGCGTTACGCAGGCAACTGGGCAACGCGGCAGTAAAAGTGGCTCGCACTGTCGGCTACCAAGGTGCGGGCACGGTTGAGTTTTTACTCGACACCAACCCCAGCCGACACCAGAAGTTTTATTTCATGGAAATGAACACTCGACTTCAAGTGGAGCACCCGGTCACCGAAGCATTGGTAAATGAGGATTTAGTGCATTGGCAATTGCGTCTGGCTATGGGCGAAACGTTGACACTGAACCAAGATGACCTGCTGCAACGCTTTGAGCGTGGCGGACACGCCATAGAAGCGCGTTTGTGCGCAGAAGACCCGCAGCAGCAACACATGCCGCAAAGCGGCACGCTGTTGTATTGGCAAGCGCCTGCCGGTTTGCGTTGTGACGCTGCGTTGGTCAGTGGCCAGCCTATCAGTTCTTTTTACGACTCAATGCTGGGTAAGTTGATCGCACATGCACCCACCCGTGAACAGGCGGCTTTGGTTTTGGCCGACGGGCTGGAACGCACGGTCTGTTTGGGTGTCGCGAACAACAGCGGGTTTTTGGCGCAAGTGCTGCGAAGCGATGTGTTCTTGCGGGGTGAATTCAATACCTCGGTCTTGCTCACCAACTTGAAACACTTCCCCGAACCTGCCAGGCCAATACATTTGCATGCCATCGCCGCGCTGGTGGTGGCTTGTGTGCCGCGCCATGCGGATGCGACACCTTCCGCCGCTTGGTGGAATTGGCACAGCAGTGGTCATGTCGCCATGCATGTACCGCTGCGCATAGGCGGTCAATTGCAACATTGGCAAGTGCGTATGCAGCAACATATGTGGCTGGTCAGCCAAGGTGATGATGCTTTTGAACTCGGCGATTTACAACTGCTGCCCGCCATCACAGCCTCACCCGGTTTGGACCCCTATGCCATGGCTAAAGGCCGCTTGCAGTTAAAGCTCAATCGCCAGCCTGTGCAACTGTTTTATGCCTGGTCTGCAGGTGAACTCTGGCTGCAACTCGGTGGCGATCAATGGATGGTCGAGGATGCCCGCTTAAAGCCCACGGCACAGTCGCAATCTGCAGTGAGCAACCAAGTACAAGCCCCCATGCATGGTCGAGTGGTGCGGATGGAAGTGGTGGTCGGTGACGCGGTCAAATCGGGTCAGTTGCTGCTGGTGATGGAGGCCATGAAAATGGAACACCATTTGCATGCGCAAATGAACGGCACCGTGCAAACCGTTAATGCCAGCCAGGGTATGCAGGTGTCAAGGGGTCAGACGCTGGTGCAACTGACCCCTTGAATAAAAATATCAATCTAATTTGAAATAGTCCGAAATAATTTTCCATTTGCCGTCTTGAATTTGCGACAAGCGCGAACGGTTGGAACTCAAATGCACGGTAGGCGTGAACTTGCCCTCGGGGCCATCAAAAATATCAGGTGGAATGGTCATGGTGTCCATGGCCTTGACAAAACTGTCGGTCGTTAAATTGGGACCGGCTTTTTGTGCGCCACGAATGAACGCATCCACAATGAGGTAGCCATAAACAGAAAAAACGGTGGGATCGTCGCCAAATTTGGTTTTGTATTTGTTGGCCCAAAACGCAATAGGCTTAGAGGCTGCGTCAAGGTACGGATGCTGTACGGTCATGGTGGCGTACATACCGTCCATGGCCTTACCACCCAGCTTGTGAATCAAGTCGGTGTATGCCGCGGCCGAACCGATGAACAACGGGTTAAAGCCGGTTTTGCGGGACTCTGCAATGGTTCCCACGGTTTCGCGGATGATGGTGCCCAACACCACCAGTTCGCAACCTGCAGATTTCATTCGCGCCACTTGCGAAGAAAAATCGGTGGCACCGCGTTTGTAAGACGTTTTTTCGGTGAACTCCAAATTGACAGTCTTCAAACCCGCCTCAGCGCCACGCAATACCTCGAGTCCAAATTCATCGTCTTGGTGTATGGCGCATACCTTGGAGAGTTTCTTTTCCTTGACCAAGCTGGGCACTGCGGCACGCATCTGATCGAAGTAAGTGGCGAAAGAAGCGTATTTCAGGCGGTTGAAAGGCTCGTACATTTCTCGCGCTGCGGTCACAGGCAAGAAGTTGATGATATTCTTTTCAAATTGCACCGGCATGGCGGCGTTGTTTTGTGCCGTACCGATATGCCCTGCCATGATGAAAATTTTGTCTTGATTGACGAGTTTTTGTGCAGCCAGCACCGCGCGTTTGGGGTCGTAACCAGAGTCTTCGGTCAAGAGCTTCAATTTGCGGCCGTGGATGCTGCCCTGCTCATTGAGTTCGTCAATACGCAGCTGCATGCCGTATCGCACAGCCTTGCCATAACCGGCGAGAGGGCCGGACAAATCTTGGATCGTGCCGATCACAATCAGGTCTTTGCTGACGCCTTGCTGTTGCGCCCATACGGGTGTCAAGCCAAGTGCCAACATTACAGTGAGCAGTTGTTTTTTCATGGTGTGGTCTCCTGTGATCCGAAGGTCAATGGGTGGAAGAGGAATACATCGAATCGATCAAATCTTTATATTTGTTTTCAACAAACTTGCGCTTGAGTTTCATGGTGGGAGTCAACTCGTCGTCTTCGGCTGTCAACTGCGTGTCGAGCAAACGGAATTGTTTGATTTGCTCGACACGGGCGAACTTGGTGTTCACCTTGTCAATTTCAGCTTGTATCAGCGACTGTACTTCAGCGGCGCGGGTCAAACTGGCGTAGTTTGAAAACGGCACATCACGGTCCTGTGCGAACTTCTCGACGTTGTCCAAATCAATCATGATGATCACCGACAAATAGGGGCGCTTGTCTCCAATCACCACCGCATCGGTCACATATGGCGAAAACTTCAATTCGTTTTCCCATTCGCTGGGTGTGATGTTTTTACCTCCCGCCGTGATGATAATGTCTTTCATGCGGTCGGTGATTTTGAAAAAGCCTTGCGCATCCACACCGCCGACGTCGCCAGTGTGCAACCAACCCTCAGCGTCAACGGTTTCAGCGGTTTTCTCGGGCTGGTTCAAATAGCCCATGAACACATTAGGGCCGCGTATTAGCAATTCATGAGTCTGCGGATCGACCTTGACTTCGTTGTACACACAGGCTTTGCCGATTGAACCCAGCACGATTTGGTCAAACGGCATAAAGGTGGACGCACCGCCTGACTCGGTTTGCCCCCAGATTTCCAACATGGGAACACCCAATGCCAAATACCAGCGCACTAACTCCGGCGAGATTGGCGCCGCACCTGTGCCCAAAAACTTGGCGCGGTGAATACCCATCATGCGACGAACATTGTTTAAGCAAGTCATCCGCGCGAGATGGAAGCACAATTTCAACCAAAGAGGCACGCTTTGTTGCTGTAACACGCGTACGGCCACGGCATGGCCACAGGCCAACGATGCGCGGTAAATGGCTTGTTGAAAGATGCCTGCTTCTGCAATCGCAATCGTCACGGCTGAATAAAACTTTTCCCACACACGCGGCACTGCAAAAAACAAGGTTGGCGCAATCTCGCGGACATTTTCAGGAACAGTATCCGGATTCTCTACAAAATTCAAAATGGCACCGCCGTATATGCACGAGTACATGCCACCTATTCTTTCAGCAATATGACACAAGGGCAAAAACAGCATGCGTTCATCACGGTGGTCTTGCGCTAAATACAAGCTGTAACCCCGCATGGTGTAGACCATGCCGGCATGGCTGTGCATCGCTCCTTTGGGCTTGCCGGTGGTGCCTGAGGTGTAAATCAAAATCGCCAGGTCTTCGGGTTTTCGGCTGACGCGGCGACGCTCGAACAAACCGGGCTGCGTGCGTTCGTATTGGCGTCCTTGTTCACGCAAGGCGTCCAAGCTGACCACCATGGGGTCGGCATAACGGGTTAAGCCTTCGGTATCGATCACCACAATCAGTTTGAGCAACGGCAACTGCGATCGGGTCAACAAGGCTTTGTCGAGTTGCTCTTCGTCTTCGACAAACAGCACAGTCGTGCGTGAGTCTTCGCACAAATATTGCACCTGTGACACCGAATCGGTCGGATAGATACCGTTGGACACACCACCGGCTGATAACACCGCCATGTCAGCGAGCACCCATTCCAGTCGGGTGTTTGACAGTATGGACGCGCAGTCACCGATGTCAAAACCGTGGGCCATCAAGCCCATGCTGATTTGCCGCACGGCGTCACCGGCTAGCTGCCAGCTCCAGCTTTGCCAGATGCCAAATTTTTTCTCACGCATCATCAACTGCGGTCCACGTGCTGTCACGCCGTTCCAAAAAATATCGGTGATCGTGTCCCCTGGCATCATGATGTCATTGGTGCCTTTGAGCCTGGTGGTGTCCCATAAAACACTCATGCGTTATCTCCAGGTTTTCTTCTTTTTCCAGCGCCGCTCGTCACGCGCACCGGCTTCTTTCAGACCCAGGTAAAACTCTTTGATGTCGTCCTTTTCGCGCAAGCGCTCACAGGTGTCCTCCATCACGATGCGTCCCGACTCCAACACAAACCCGTAGTCCGCCACGTTCAATGCCATGTTGGCGTTTTGCTCAACCAGCAGCATGGTGGTGCCGCGCTCCCGGTTAATACGTAGCACAATTTCAAAAATCTCTTGGGTGAGTTTGGGCGACAGCCCAAGGCTTGGCTCATCCAACAAGATCATTTCGGGATTGCCAAGCAGCGCACGTGCAATCGCTAGCATTTGTTGTTGGCCACCAGAGAGCAAGCCCGCAGGTTGCGCAGCACGCTCGCGCAAAATCGGAAAGTAGTTGAATGCGGTTTCCATGTCTCGCGCAATGCCGTCGCGGTCACTGCGTGTGTAAGCGCCCATCACCAAGTTGTCACGCACTGACAGCAAAGGAAAAACCTCACGCCCTTCTGGTACTTGCACCAAACCGCGTTGAACAATCCGCGCTGGATCCATGGCCGTGATGTTTGCACCATTGAAAAATACCGTGCCTTTGCGCGGGTCCAAAATGCCTGAAATGGTTTTGAGCACCGTGGATTTGCCCGCGCCGTTCGAGCCCAATACGGTGGCGATTTGTCCGCGCTGAACACTGAGGCTGACACCACGAATGGCGCGCACAGGTCCGTACGCGCTCTCGACATTGTTGAGTTGCAAAACGGTGTCGCTCATGCCGCCCCCATTGTTTCACGTTTGAAAGCGGACACATCCAAGGTACCACCCAAATAGGCCTCGATCACTGCCGGGTGTGATTGCACTTGCGCTGCCGTGCCGACAGCCAGCACCTCGCCTTGGTTCATGGCCAGCACACGGTCGCTGACCTTGGACACCAAACTCATGTCGTGCTCCACCATCAACACGGTAATGCCTAGATCTTTTTGTATATCTTGGATCCAAAACGCCATGTCAGCGGTTTCTTCCATATTCAGACCCGAGGACGGCTCATCGAGCAACAGCAATTGGGGTTCGGTGCACAGCGCTCTGGCGAGCTCCACTACTTTGCGAATGCCATAGGGCAAGCCCGCCACCATCGTGTCGCGGTAATGTTGCAAGTCAAGGAAATCGATCACCTCCTCGACTTTGCGGCGGGTCAAAATTTCCTCTGCACGCACCGAGGGGAGAAACAACATTTGCTGCCAAAACCCGGTATGCCTGTGCACATGCCTACCAATCAATAAGTTTTGTAGCACGGACGCATGTTCAAAGAGTTCGATGTTTTGAAAGGTACGCGCTATGCCGGCGGCCGCCACTGAATGTGCGGGCATGTCGTTCAAAGCGCGTCCTTGGTAGGTCAGGTGACCCGAGGTGGGCGTGTACAAACGGCTGATTAAATTGAACACCGTGGTTTTGCCCGCGCCGTTGGGCCCGATCAAGGTGAAAACTTCGCCTTGTTGCACCTCGAAACTTACTTTGTTCACGGCCAGCACGCCGCCAAAGCGAACGCTCAATTCGTGGGCGCTGAGTAGAATGTCACTCATTTGAGTCGGTCCGATTTTTGAAAGCTCTTTTGTCGTTTGAACATGCCCTTGCGGTAAAAGGGAAACAGTTCAAACCAAGTGCGAATTTTTAGCCAACGGCCGTATAAACCCATGGGCTCAAACATGACAAAGGCAATCAATACCAAGCCATACACCAGCGACTGCAAGCCGGGTGCCTGCCCGATGACCGCAGGCAAATAGTCTTTGCCCAAGGTGATAAATTGCGGCAGTGTGATGAGAAATAACGCGCCCAAAAATGCACCGTGCACCGAACCCAAGCCGCCAATCACCACCATGAGCAGCAAATCGATGGACTGCAAAATGCCGAATTGTTCGGGACTGATGAATTGCATTTTGTGGGCGTACAGCGCTCCTCCCACGCCAGCCAAGGCCGCCGACAACATGAACGACAAGGTTTTGTAATAGGCCAAATGAATGCCCATGCTCTGCGCCGAAACTTCTGAGTCACGGATCGCCACAAATGCGCGCCCTGTGGAGGAACGCAACACATTGAGAACGAAAAGTGTTGATAGCACCGTCACACCCAAACACACTGCATAAAAAGACGCAGCGCTGTCAACTTTCCAACTGCCCAAAACCATGGCTTTGACATGTATGCCCGCATTACCGCCGGTGACACTTTCCCAGCGAGCCAAGCCCTCTTCCACAATGAATCCGAACGACAGCGTGGCAATGCCCAGAAAAATACCTTTGACACGCAAAGCGGGCAGACCCACCACCGCACCCACCAATGCCGACAAGCCCGCGGCAAGCGCCAAGGTCAGCGGAAAAGGCGTGCCATGGGCAGACAGCACTGCAGCCACATACGCCCCCACCCCCATGAATGCCGCATTGCCAATAGAGAACAAACCGGTGAATCCGGCAAGCAGCATCAGACCCAAACCCATGATGCTGTAGATCATGACAAAAATCAATTGTGTGAGCCAATATTCCTGCAACCACCAAGGCGCAGTCACCAAACCCCAAAGTAACAAGCCATACCAAAACACATGGCCACCATGGCGGGCCAGTTGTATGTCTTGTTGGTAGCTGGTTTTAAAAATGAAGCGCATGCGTCAGACCTTTTTTCGCAGGTTGTCGCCAAACAGACCGTTCGGTTTGAACACTAACATCAACAACACCACCACATAAGCGGCGACATCTTTGAAACCCTCGGGCAACCAAAACCCCGACAACGATTCCACAACGCCAATGAGAATGCCACCCACAATCGCGCCAGGCAAGCTACCAAAGCCTCCCACCACTGCTGCAGGAAAAGCCTTTAATCCGATGAAGCCCATGTTGGCATGTACAAACGTAATGGGCGCGAGCAAAAGCCCGGCGATGGTCGCCACCACCGCTGCCAACGCCCACACCAAACTGTTGAGTCGCTTGACAGGTATACCCATGTAATAGGCTGCCAACTGGTTTTGCGATGTGGCTTGCATGGCAATGCCCACACGCGAATACTTGAACATCAAATAGAGCAAACCGCACAGCACGGCGGTGCTGGCCATTACCACCAACTGTGTTGCTCCCAACACCAAGCTACCCCACTGAAAAGAAATATCTGCATAAGGAACAGGCAGGTTGTGGGTTTCTGTCCCGATATTGGGAATCATGGTGACCAAACCTCGCGCGACGTAACCCACACCAATCGTCAACATGACGATGGCAAACGCCGGTTCGCCCAGCACCGGGTTGATGACCACGCGTTCGATCAGCCACCCCATGCACGCCATCACCAACATTGACACCACCACCGCTACACCAAATGGCCAGCCCAAGTAAGTGACACAACCCAGCCCTGCGAAAGCACCCAGCATCATCAATTCGCCTTGGGCAAACGTAACGGTTTCGGTGGCCTTGTAAATCAGCACAAAGCCCAGCGCTATCAACCCGTAAATACAACCTTGGGCTACACCGCTGAAGATGACTTGCAACACTTGCATAGGTAATTGAAAAAGTAGCTCCGCGGCCGTTGGGGGAATTGTCAACGCGGTTCGCACGTGCGGATGCTAGGCATATCCCTGCATTGACAAGCGATTGGTGGGCGCTTTGCTCAGTCCATCGGCACGGCTGAAATCAAGAATGCATTTAAACAGCTTCTGTGCCGGTGACTGTTAGCAACTAATGACAAAGTATGGAGTTACCCTTCAATAATTAATTTTAAATAATTTAAATAATTTTTTTACAGTTATAAATATCTAAAAATTAAATACAAATTCATTCATCAAGAAGTACTTTGATATTCATTTCTTTGATAAAGGTTTATGGCCCCTACTTAATGACAGCACCCGTTTGCATTTTGATATATGCTGAGTAAGCCAATACACTCGGCGTGGCGTCAAACATGCTTACCTATGAAAGTGGAAACAAACTTAATTTTGGGGCTCCTGGCGCGGGGGCACCGCAAACGGCAAGAGCAGCGCTCCTTCGCTCAATCCTGTCACGGCTGAGCTGACGAAATCCCCTTACGAAAATGTGTGGGGCGATATCAGCAAAAACAACACCTCAGACTTGCGAATGTTCAACCAGGTGATGGGTAACGGAAACGACTAGATTGACGCTGGTGGCGGAAACGACTGGGTGATGGGTGGTTACGGTAATGACACAATCATTGACGGGCAGGGCGATGACGTGATGTGGCGGCGCAGCGTGTTCACCTATCATCGGGTTTGTCTGTTCAATGACATTCCCGACGACTCCTGATCACCTCCGCGCACCAACCCATGCCTGCCGCCCACTCAGTCACACCACACCATGCGCTGGGCGACGAAGCCAATCGGCGTGACGCATTGGTCAGGGCGTCTGCCAAATTGCTCCGCGAAAAAGGCTTCAAGACCACCACCGTTCGGGACATTGCTTCTGCCGTGAGTATGCGTTCTGGCATTCCCTTCTACCATTCCGCCAACAAAGAAGAAATACTTAAAGCGGTGATGAAGCAAGGCCTGATACAAGGGCTGGAGCTGACCACCCATTCATTGGGACAAGCGAAAACGCCAGTGGATGAGTTTCGCGCGTTGGCGCAAACCCATTACGGCATCTTGCACCACCTGGGCAGCGATTTCATTGCCGTCATGATTTACGAATGGCGGCATCTGCCTGACAGCCACAAGCGCGACATCATTGCTTTGAAAGACCGCTACGACGAGCTGTGGCACCACACCTGGTCGCACTTGATTCAGCAAGGCTTGCTCGGTGGTCTAGCAAACAGCCAAGCAGTGATCGCCTGTGAAGAAAAAGTGGCACGGCTGTTGGTGCTGGGCGCGATCAACTACAGCGTGACCTGGTTCAAAGAACAGCACCCCACAACAGTAACGGCTGGACACTGGATCAACTGTGCGAACGCACGGTGGCATTTTTTTTAAGGTCCCCATGAAAACCGTGCGAGTCACATCAGGCTTGGGGTTTTATGGCGACAACTGGTTGCCCGTGCTGGCGGCCATCGAACATGGCGATGTACAGTATGTGTGCTCAGACCACTTGGCTGAATTGACGCTGGCCATTTTGCAAAAAGACCGCCAAAAAGACCCTGCTGCGGGTTATGCCCGCGACCTAATTCCTATGCTGACCCAGCTGTGGCCAGCGGCTTCTTCGCGCGGAGTGAAATTTGTGCTGAACGCCGGCGGCCTCAACCCGCAAGCCGCTGCCCTTGCCTTGCAACAACTGTTCGCCGCCAGAGGCTGGAGGGCGCGTGTGGCTGTGGTGATTGGCGACAACATACTGGAACAGTTAGATGCGTTGCAAGCCCTTGGAGAGGCGTTATCGCATATGGACTCCGGTGCCGCGTTTGCAACGGTGCGTGAAGACGTGGTGTTTGCCAATGTCTATTTGGGCGCGCAACCGATTGCCAAAGCGCTGGCCATGGACGCAGACATTGTGCTGACCGGGCGTGTGGCCGATGCCGCGCTTTTTTTAGGGCCGCTGATCCATGAATTCGGCTGGGCGGCTGACGACTGGGATCGCTTGGCGCAAGGCGCGGCGGTGGGCCATTTGCTGGAATGTTCAGGGCAAGGCTCGGGCGGCAATTTCGGCTCGGCGGGTGTGTGGCAACGTATTCCCGACTTATCGCATATCGGGTTTCCTATCGCCGAGGTCAATGCAGACGCACAAGTCACACTTTACAAAGCACCCCGCACGGGTGGGCGCATCAACTTTCACACGGTGCGTCAGCAACTGCTGTATGAAGTACACAACCCGCGCTACTACGTTACACCTGATGTGGTGCTGGACATGGGCCAATTGGAATTGCATGACCTCGGGCAAGACCGGGTGCAAGTGCGCGGTGCCATAGGTCATCCCGCGCCGCTGCATCTTAAACTGGTGGCGGGATACCGCAACGGTTGGATGGGCCATGCGGTCACTGGGTTTAGCTGGCCTGATGCTTTGCAAAAAGCACAGGCCGTGGCAGAGGCCGTGAAATTGCAAATGCAAGAAAAACAATTGCAGCATGATGAACTGTGCGTCGAGTACATCGGCCACAACACGTTTTTAGGCCCGCATGCCAGCCCAGCCACCGACGACAATACCAATGAAATTTGGTTGCGTATGGCAATTCGAACCCGCGAAAAAAAATTCGCTGACGCATTTCCCCGCTTGTTCCCCTGGCTGGCCTTGTCCGGGCCGCCATATATGGGCGGGTTTCACGGCATGACACCCGCCAGCCAATTGCTGGGGCTCTGGCCCACGCTGGTAGACAGGACGGCCATCGAATCCAAGGTCAGCGTTGAAGCTTGGGAGATGACATGAAATTGCGTTTGGCCCAGATCGCACATGCCCGCAGTGGCGACAAAGCCGACACCGCCGACATCGGCTTGTTTGCGTGGGACCCGACGGGTTATGCGGTGCTGGCCGAACACGTGACCGCAGAAAAAGTAGCGCAGCATTTTTCTCACCTGTGGGCAAACAGCGCGAACACTGCCAGCCATTTGCCCAGAGTTGAACGTTTTGATTTGCCAAAACTGCTTGCGCTCAAATTTGTGTTGCGTGGCGCACTCAACGGCGGGGCTGCATCGAGTTTGCGCAGCGACAACTTGGGTAAAACCATTGCCGCGCAATTGCTGCGCCTAGACATCGAACTACCGAAGGCGCAGGCCAATGCGGTATTACAGGCCGCGCAAACGGTTATCGATAATTTTTAAGCCATTGCCTTTGAAGACATACCAGGTTCATACATGAGCTCTTAAATAGATCTTCAGCTACCAGCAATTCAGCCTCGCTTGTGCGGTCTGACTTTTCTAGGTAGGCGGTGAGGGCGTCGGTGGGTACTGCGCCTGTGTACTTGGCAATCTTAGCCAAAGGAAAACCCTCAGCTAACAACCGCCTTGCAGCAACAAACTGAACGAGGTGCCTGAAACCATAAAGTGCATCGCGCCCTTCGCGAGATGGCTTATCGACCACCCCCATTGATACGTAGTGGCGCAACAATCGTTCGTTACCCTCTGCCGCCTCTTGGTCAAGGTTTAGTGTTTTAGCTAGCCTATCAGCTTAAACAGGCGCTTTCAATCTAGGATTGCGTAGACGTTGCAGCGCCTGCTGTGCGCGTTGTGCCTTTTGTCGCAAGCGTTCTTGCTTGACAGCGTCCTTGGCTCTTTTACTGGCGGCGCTGAGTTGATCAATTTTCAGTTGGCCGGGCGTTTTTGGTGTCGCAATCTCGAATATTCGCATGCATTTATTTATGGCAACGGATAAATAAATGTAGGAAAAGGAGATCAAATATGAGATTTATGGAAATTGCCAACCCAGAGGACCAACTGGCACTTTGGAAGTTGATATCCGACAAGATGTGGGCCGCGTTTGCTCAGCCAGCTGCACAGGGTACTAGTTCCCATCCACCACATTCATCAGCCCCAAAGGGTAGGGTGGCTAGTCCTGCCAAGCCAGTTACCAGACCCATCCCAAAAACTTCACATAATGCTTCAACCAAATCAAAGGCTAAGGCGGTTAAGCCCAAGCGTGCACCCATGGCCCCACTACCCAAGCCCAAGGCCCAGCAGTTAACCCCAACCCAGGCAACAAAACAACAGACCCAGCAGCACCAGCAACTGGCCCAGCACCTGAGTAAAGAGTTGGCCAAGCCGCAGAGGAATCAAAAACTCTACCCCCAGCCACCACCCCCCATACACAGCCCAGTCACCCCAGTCACCCCAGTCACCCCAGTGGCACCCATGAACAACAGTTATGACGAAAGAAACAAGGATGAGCTGGTCCTGCACTCACGGGCCCAGAACCCTTTCAAGACTATCGGTCAGACAAAAAGTACTTTATTGGGTCAAAAGCGCAGTTTTTAGGCAGAGAACCTAGTGCTTTTTTGAACCGTAATCGCGGTCACGACAGGCATAGCTCAAATTGATTGGTTTATTTAGGAAGCACTAAGCTTCGTAATCTTGTGCATTGAATGATTCAAATCACGATACCCTCAATTTCAATCAAGCGGCTCAAGCTTTCTTCAAGAATGACGCGGGCCAAACCTGCGGACTCCCCCAGTTGTGCGTGAAGTTGAGCGTCT
>Ga0209355_1000109_pt1 | contig 47400 bp, 44 predicted proteins | sample LauGreSBDMM110SN_3_FD_187563 | JGI IMG/M metagenome (GOLD analysis project Ga0209355, IMG submission 187563) | Freshwater lake microbial communities from Lake Michigan, USA - Sp13.BD.MM110.SN (SPAdes) (version 2) | ecosystem: Environmental > Aquatic > Freshwater > Lake | place: Lake Michigan... | reverse complement strand
TACTGTGAACTTGATGAATACAACAACCATGGCAAGTATTTGGAGCAAAACCTATGACAAGAAAATGAGTGCATCGGATATTTTCAGTACTCAAGATGAAATTGTGAAAAATCTTGTTCAAGAGTTGTCTGCTGGTGGATTTATCAGTGCAGCGATGATGAAAGACATTGGTAATAGAAGTAACGCTAAAGGTACTGACAACAGCTCAGCATATGAGTGCGTGAATTTGTCTAAATATCAATGGGTTTCTGGAGACTTTAGTAAGAGTTTGAAAATCATTAAGTGCTTAAAAGAAGCGACACAATTAGATCCAAATTACGCTGATGCGTGGGCAAGTCTAGCTCAATCACAAACCTTAGCTTACTCAAGTGGACAACTTGGCGTTGATATTCTTAATGAAGCATTAACTAATGCAGATCGTGCTATTTCATTAGATCCTAAAAATGCAAATTATCACTATGTCAAATCTGGAGTTTATCAGTTGCAAAGGAAATGGGAGTTAATGTTTGCAGAATCTGATAAAGCTATTGAATTGGCTCCAAATGACGCTGAGGTAGTTTCAGGTGTTGTGCTTACTTACATAGCTAGTGGTGAATGTACAGATAAACAAAGAGCTGATTTCAATGCTGCTAAAGGCACTTACACAACTGGGTTATGTCAATGGCAAAAAGGCTTTGAAGCTGGATTAAAAGCTGACTTGCTTGACAAGGCAAATTCATTTCCTTTGAGACATTATCCAATGGCAAATCTTTATATTCGTTCAGGACAGTGGGATAAAGCGCTTGAACATTTAACCCACATAACATATCCTGGCGAATTTTGGTATGAATTCTTTTCAGCTTTAGCAATGAATGGTAAGGGGAGCAAAGATCAGGCAACCAAGCATTTTGAGACAATTAAAAAGACATTAGGTTCTTCAAAAGTATCTGATCTTCAGGTACCATTAAAAAAATGGGATTGGGGTGAATCATCTGAAACATTAAAGCCGCTTTTTATTTCATACGGCTTTAATTAAAAAATTATTAATAAAATAATGTTGAGTCGGTTTAACCGACACTGTTGACTCAGGGTTGCACCTCAAGCAGGGTCGGCACAGCTGTCTTGCAATGCCCCTTGTGAACAGAATGGTCGCCGTTGATGGGGTTAAGAAGTGTCGCTTAACACGTGAGTTGCAAGTGTCCAGTAACGGAACGGTTGGATAGATCAGATGGCGGTTAAAGTGGCACCCCTGCATTTGATCCATACAATATTAGGATTAGAATAATCAGATTGCAATTCTGAAAGTCCGAGTGTCGTGATTTTTTTATACCCCTCATTTTTTAATGGTATAAGAAAAATAATGTGTTATTCTCATTTCCATTTACAAAGATAAAAAGTGAATTTACATTTCTTAAAAACTATTTGCATGCTTTTTCTATTTGGTTCAATGTCATTAGCATTGGGGGAAGATCTTAGTACTTGCGCGATGAAGAAAACACCTGACGAGCAGAATTATTGCAAGGCCTCATTTGCAGGAAGCGGAACATTCTGCGACATGATTAAAAATGGTGAAAAGAAAAGAGAGTGCTATTTCATGGTTGTGAAAATTCAAAGAAATAATGCGTATCAAATTAAAAAATACGAGCCTCCTAAGCCTGATAAAGAGTGAGCAATCAGTTCACTGATTCTTATCGTGAAAAGACTGCTGCAAATTCTCATATTAGAGTAGATCCCATACTGTCTAAGTTAGCACGGCAGATAAATTATCAAGGTCAAGCTTAGTCAACTTGTGACTAAATGGGATAATGGTTGCAGGAAGGCGTTGATGTGGGGTGATTTAACGATTTCTTGGCGCGTAAAGTTAAACGGTGCCGTAGGCTGGATTTTTTTTGAACATTCTTTATTATTGACACCAGAGAATTTTTATTTTAACATTTAGCTAAATCAAAATAGCTTGGAGATCACCATGCTGGTCAGACTTCTTTATGTAAGCAAAGAAATTGCGTATCAGCCATCCAACTTTGCCAATTTAAATCTAGATAAATTTAGAATTAAAAACAAATCCTGTGGAATTTCAGGAGTCTTGTGCAGTGGAGAAGGAGTCTTTCTACAAGTTCTTGAGGGAGAAAGAAGTGCAGTTAGTAAACTATTTGCCATTATCTGTAGGGACAATAGACATACCGACATTGAGTTGCTTCACTATGAAGAAATAAAGAAATGCTTTTTCTATGCTTGGTCAATGGATTACATACCCATTTCAACTTTGTATGAAATGATCAAAATTCAAAATCCCGATTTTGACCCATATCTGTCTTCTGGAAAACTTGCTATCAACTGCGTCATTGAGTATCTTCGACTAAGTGATGATCCATAAGCAGTGGACAGTCTCAAGAATCAAAGGGTAAAGCATCAAGGTTGGGTTTGGGTATTTTTAATGAACGTAACGCTTATAAAATAATTTTACTTTCAATCTGTAGGTGGGGTTTTTAAATCATAAATTCCATACAAGCATTGACGTAAAATGTTTAAAATTAATTAATTTACTGGACAAAGTCATGGTAACAAGAACTGAAGCAGAGTTGAAGGAAAAAATCGAATACGGCATCGAGTTGTTTTATAAAGATGTCCTAGAAAAAAAAGACATCAGACATTTTTTCTTTGGACTGACTACTAACAAGCTGATTGAAGATTACCATTTATTTCAAAATTTTGTAATGGCAAAGCCTGACCGCTATTACAAGGACATGATCATGCAGACTGCCCCGTCAGCAGTTCAAATCAAGGCACCTCAGTTTGACGAGATTTTCATATCTTTTCAAAATATTTTGCGTACCGCAGGATTTCTTAAAACCGAGATCCCTAAATTGGCTGTGCATATTCTTGAAGTTATGGAAGAAACGCGGGCGCAAAAAGCGGATGCGGATCATCCCAAAGTATGGAAGCCGTTTGAAGTGAATAATCAAATGGTTTGTGATTTTTTCAACAATAACCGTACAGATGCTCGCCTTGAGAAAAATGGCGATATTTACTGCTCCCGAGGTTTTCTGTATCCTTTCTGGACTCGAATTGCTCCTGATACTAAGCAAATAATTCTTATCGCACAGGCTTTCCCAACAAGCACTATCACACCGTTGGAAGAAGTACAGAAATTCTGTGATCAAGTAAGTGAAAAATTGACGCATCAAAAATTTGCTGTGCGAGTAACCCCCAACGGTCCTGTATTGTTTGCTCGACATGCGTTTATATATTCCAATGGTGTGCCAGTGCGTATGTTGCTACGAGGAGCCAAACAGTTTGCCTCGAATTTTGAGGCAGCAATAAACATGGATACCAATCAGCTGCTAATCAAAAAACTCACATAATCGTTTACTCTTCTATCATTGTTTACGGGAGATTCAGAACCATGCTTTTCGCTTGTCTAAAGCAGTCCATGCTTTTACAATAAATTTATTTAATCGGTGATTTGGGTTGTTTCAATAAACCAACCGCTGTTTTAATTAATAATAATACTATGATAGTTCCAGATAAATTTCCAATAATCATGACAAATAAATTATTTATAAATATATCAGAAACATTGTTATAAAAAAACCAGAGTTGGTGTAATGTAGCGCTTAATAGGGAAAAAATGACAGACATTTGCAAGATGCTTTTAATGGTGAGGTTTTTTAAATCTTCTTCAATATGAAGAAAATCAAAAGAGATCTTTCGGGCAAGCAGCGGCGAAGTACCTGTGATGATGCCCGTGGTGATGGTGTGAAGATCAGAACCCAAATAATAGTGTTGAAAACCTATGAGCCAAGATGCAAGCATAATTCCTATGGCTGCCTCCTCAACAGCAATCAATACCAGGACAAGTTGCAAACCACTTGGAATGAAAATCCAATTGACTCCAAATGAAAAAGTATATTCGTTGAAGATAAATCTATTGAAAGTAAATGCAAAATAATAAAAGCATGCGCAGGCAAGGGTTGTGACAATTTTTTTTGCAAGCAACATTGAACGCTTATAAGATATCAAAAGTTTAAGTTTCCAAAGGATAAAATTTTAAGATGAAATGCAGTAACAGTGATAACCCCGATTTTCTATCCCTGTAAAAGGTATTGGGTAATCAAATCATTCACTCACATAGATAGTAATTATTTTGTATCGATTGATTTTTGTAAACACTTCCAAAGAGTAAAAATAGATGTCACAGACGAAAAAAAGCCGCTCAAGCGGCTCTTTTTTCTCTACAGACAAAGTGGTTTATCTTTTGAAATCTAAAGAGCCTGTGGATTGCGGGTAAGTGACGATGCCCCACGGTGTGCCGGGACTGGGTATGTCTCGCAGGATTTTTCCTGTCTGAGTGTCGGCAATTACCAGGTTGTTGGACCTGCCACAGGCTGCAATCAATTTGGATTCATCCGCGCTGAGTGTGAAGTGCCAGCATCGCTCGCCGACGTTGATTTGTCGTTTGACGGCATAGCTTTTGGCATCAAAAACCTGAACTGCTTTTGCTTTGGCAAGTGCCACGTAAATTTCGGTTCCTGCTGCATTGAAAGTCACACCATAAGGGATATTGCCTGTGGGGATGACTTCCTGAATTTCAAAGGACTTATTGAGGATAAGCATTTTGTCACTTAACTCAAGTGTGACTGCAAAAATATTTCCATCCGGAGACCGCTTAATGCCGCGGGGGCGCAAGCCGTATTTTTTAGTATCGATTTTTTTGACCAGTTTCCCAGATGCTATGTCGTGAATGCTGACATTTTCATCGGATTCGTTGGTCACCAAAAGTAACTGTCCGTCGGCAGAAAATTCAATGCCTTCGGTTTCTAAGCCCGCTTCAATATCTGCTATTTTCTTTACGGATTTCATATCAACCACAGAAACACGGGCCGGTGTGGCGTCGTCGTCATCGTCTTTGGTTTTTTTCTTTTGATGAGAGGCATCAGCTCCAGGTGGGGCCATTTTGCTGGAGGGTTCGTAGGCTACGAAAGCTTTGTCATTTAAGACTCGAACAAATTCAGGATTTTTTCCAACGGCAATGCGTTTGATGATTTTGCGTGACTCAACATCAATCAATACCAGATCACCAGAGCTTTTGACTGCAACTGCCAGTGTCTTTCCGTCGTTGCTGATGCCCAGGCCACGTGCGCCATCACCGACTTCTATGTCAGCAAGCTTGCTCATGTCTTCTAATTGGTAAATAGAGATGAAGCCTTTAGTGAAACTGACAAAGGCTACTGGTTTGTTAGCTGCATAAGCAGTGTGAACCAACAAAGCAGCAGATAGAAGCAAAAAATTCAAAGCGATTTTCATGGTGAAACTCTATTAAATTAACAATTCGGTATTATTTACCAAAGCGATTATTTTAACAAGGGAAATCTTCCTGACAACCCAATCGAGCTCTTGTCGTGAAGTTTTCCTATATGAGTTAATTGAGAATAATCGTAAGATTTGTTTATTGTTTGATATCTAAAAGTTCTCCCCTGCGCTCAAACAAGCGCTTTAGACCCTGCCTTATGGCAGGGTTTTTTTTGTTATGTGGGGTTACTTCAATTCAAATATTTAAAAAAGAAATAAGATTATGTGTGAGTATTGAAAATACCTTCTTGTAAAGTCATTTGTACAAGTTCAGCGGTATTTTTCGTGGTGAGCCTTAGATTTCCACTTTTCAATCAATAAAAGTGTGTCAGTACCTTGTTCTGCAAACACTTCCAAGCTGATCAAGCCATCGACACGGCGGGTGTCTTTCAATGCAACGCTGTCTTAGGTTTTTAAATCACGTGAAATGAAATTCAAGCCGGATACATCTCGCGCAATTTGAGTTTAAAAAACTTGCCTGTGGAAGTTCTGGGAATGGCAGCGATGACCTCATAGCGTTCTGGCAATTGCCATTTGGCAAACCCCATTCCTTGCAAATGAAGCGCCAGCGTATTCATATCAAGTTGTGCGCCTTGCTTCAACACGATGCATGCCAATGGCCGTTCGCTCCATTTGTCATCGGGGATGGCGATGACGGCGGCCTCTGCGATGCTTGCATGCGCCATCAAGGCGTTTTCCAAATCTACCGAACTGATCCATTCACCACCCGATTTGATCAAGTCCTTGGTGCGGTCGGTAATACGCACAAAACCTTGCGCATCTACATTGGCCACATCGCCTGTGCGTAACCAGCCGTCAGTGGTGAATTTGTCCTCTTGAACTGGCACACGGTGGTAACTGCCGGTGATGAACGGGCCATGCACTTGTATCTCGCCGACTTGTACCCCGTCCCAGGGAGCGTCTTGTCCATCCTCACCGCGTATACGCAAATCTACCAGCGGCACCGGAACGCCTGCCATGGCGGCGCGACGGTAGCGTTCATCTGCCGGTGCATCAGCCAATTTCGATTTCAAAAACGAGACAGTGCACAAAGGCGAGGTTTCTGTCATACCCCAGCCCTGCATGATCCAAACGCCGTGTTTGTCAAAAGCCCGTATCAGCGATTCAGGTACTGCGGCCCCGCCGACCAGACTGCGCATGCCTACCGGCAGTTTCCAACGCCCGGGTTGTTGTCGCAAAGCTGTTTCATAAGTTTGAATCAAACCCATCCATATGGTGGGCACACCTAATGCGAGCGTAGGAGGTGCATATTGCATCAAATCAAGCAGATCATCCGGATGCAGATGCGGTCCTGGAAACACCAGTTTGGCGCCGGTCATCAATGCACCATACGGAATGCCCCAGCTGTTGGCATGGAACATTGGGGTAACAGGTAAGACCACATCATTGCTGCGCAATGCCCAGCAGTCGCTTAAGCACCCGACCAGGGTGTGCAATAGGGTCGATCGGTGTGAATACACCACGCCCTTGGGTTTGCCTGTGGTGCCCGAGGTGTAGCACATGGATACGGCATCGTCTTCATGGTGTTTTGCATAAGCGAAGGCGCGCATGTTGGCAGCTGCGAGCAGGTCTTCATAGTCAAGTTCCGGGCCGCTGTATTTGTTTCCCGTGAAAGGCACGACGATGATTTTTTCAAACTTGCAGTTGTCTTTGAACTGAGCCAGCAAGGGCAGCAGCACATCGTCAACGATCAGAAACCGGTCTTGCGCGTCATTGACGATCCATGCAATTTCATCTGGCGACAGTCGCAGGTTCAAGGTGTGCATGACGCCACCGGCAGCGGGAATACCGAAATAGCATTCCAGGTGCACATGGTGGTTCCAGCACAGCGTGGCAACCCGGTCACCGGCCTGCAGTCCGAGTTCTGTCAGGGCTTGCGCGAGTTGCCGGGTACGGCGGTAAATATCTCCATAGGTATGGTGAAGATAGGTTTTGTCGGGCAAGCGTGAAATGACTTCGTTGTCAGGAAACAAAATACCTGCACGATCAAGCAAGTGGTTCAGCGATAAAGGCACCTGCATCATGGTGCTGACAATGTCTGATGAGTTCATAGGTCTGCCTTATTTATTCTTCACCTGAAATCACAACAGCCCGCCGGTAAAGACCGTCGGGCATGTCCATCAATGTGTCCCTCACTGCGCGCGCAGTTGATGAACCCAATCTGAGACAAACTTTGACATGGGCGCCACGGCCTGCGGGTCGCGAATCTCGCCTGCCAGCACGTGCTGGCCTTTGCTTTGACTGTAAATCACGGCTTCTATGGTTTTATCGGGCGAACCCAGTCTGACGAAGGCTTGCTTGATGTGTTCGGGATCCACCGTCTGGTCGGCGGCGCTGAAAAGTACCAGCACCGGTGTTTTGAAAGCCGACAAATCGCTGTCGCGTACTTTTTTCACCAAAGCCAGCATGGGAAAAATGGCTTGTGTAGGGTAAGACGTGGTCCAGGCCTGTGCGTCACGCGGATCGGACGGTTTGTAGCTGATGGTGTCGCCGGACACTGCAAACGCAATCTGATGTCCCCAATGGCCGTTGACCAGTTCCGAGAGTTTGTTTTTCAATCCGAAGTTAGGTGAGATGAACACGTGTGCGCTGACTTTAGAAGCTTCAGAGCCGGTGCCCAGCCAGGTCGATAAAGTGGCACCCGTAGAACAGCTGATGACAAGCACTTTCTCGCCTAAAGCTTCACCTATACGAACAGCTTCGAGCGTGTCAGCCAACCAGTCTTGCGCGGTCGCGCGTCCCATGGCATCACCCGGTAGCCCGTGACCGCTGAGCCGGGTGTAAAAAAGATTGGCGCCTAATGCCTTGGCGACTTCATCTGCCACCGGCGCAGTTTCCATCCGGCTTGCTGAAAAACCGTGTATGTAAACCACCGACCAAGGTGTGCGTTTTTTCTCATTACCGGCCCAGAGTATGCCTTTGGCAGTGCCGGGGCGCAGGTTCGGTAACGCAGCTTCACTGTTGGCCAGCCAGGCGTCGAGTTCATTCAAAGCAGTTGGGGCAGTCGCGCGTTGAGTCGGTGTGTCGGGGCCAAAGTCATTGACCGGCCCCAGTAAAAACACCACTACCAATAGCGCTATCAATCCGACTGCTGACTTCCAAAGCCAGTGGCCTGAGTGTGAATATCGGCGTTTCAACATGCTTGACTTACCAACGGTTACAGGTGCTTGAAGTCAGCAGGGCGCTTGTTGACAAATGCGTCCATGCCTTCTTTCTGGTCTTGTGTGGCGAACAGTGCATGGAAGATGCGCCGCTCAAACATGACGCCATCACTCAAACCGCTCTCGAACGATCGGTTGACAGATTCTTTGGCCGCCATCACCGCAATTTGTGAGTAGCTGCAAATCAACAACGCAGCTGCCAGTGTTTCTTCCATGAGTTTGTCTACAGGCACGATGCGGCTGACCAGACCGGCGCGTTCGGCTTCGTCAGCGTTCATCATGCGACCGGTCAACACCAAGTCCATGGCCTTGGATTTACCAACCGAACGCGGCAGGCGCTGTGTGCCGCCGGCGCCTGGAATGATGCCGAGTTTGATTTCGGGTTGACCAAAGCGTGCGTTGTCTGCGGCGATGATGAAATCGCACATCATGGCGAGTTCACAACCACCGCCCAATGCAAAACCGCTGACTGCTGCAATCACCGGTTTGCGAATGCTACGTATGGTTTCCCAGTGTTTGGTGATGTAGTCGTTTTTGTAGACGTCGGCAAAACTGTAAGTGGCCATGGCGCCGATGTCGGCACCGGCGGCAAAAGCTTTTTCGCTGCCGGTGATGATGATGCAACCAATCGCTGAATCTGCATCGAAGTTCGTCAAGGCAGCGCCGAGTTCAACCATCAAATCAGGGCTTAGCGCATTCAATTGTTTAGGACGATTGAGCGTGATGACGCCGACCTTGTCCGCTTCGGTGTGCACATTGATGAATTGGTAAGACATAAGAGGGTCCGTTCGGGTGAATGAATCCGGCTAACTATAACCAAGGAATGCTGAACCGCCTGGGTGTTAAATTACCTCAAAAGGAGACAGATATGAGCGACAACACCGTTTTGTATGAAGTCCACGCAGCCGTGGCCACAGTCACATTGAACCGGCCGCAGGCTCTCAACAGTTTCACGCGAAAAATGCACCAAGATTTGTGGATTGCGCTGGACCAGGCCGAGGCCGATGCCAACATCCGCGCCTTGGTGATCACCGGTGCCGGACGCGGTTTTTGCGCCGGTGCCGATTTGTCTGAATTTGATTTTGCTGAAGGCCCGGATCTGGTCGAGCGCGCCGACCCAGGTCCGGTGATTGACCAAGCCTTCAACCCCACCACCCGCCGTTTGCAGCAGTTGCGCATGCCGACCATTGCCGCCGTCAATGGTGTGGCCGCCGGTGCCGGTGCATCGCTGGTGATGACTTGCGACATTGCCATTGCAGCACCTGGTGCCAGCTTCATACAAGCATTCAGCAAAATCGGTTTGATACCGGACGCAGGCAGCAGTTGGTTTCTGGTTGAGCGCCTAGGCTTGGCGCGTGCCATGGCGCTGGCCATGACCGGTGACAAATTGCCCGCAGCCCAAGCCAAAGAGTGGGGATTGATCTGGGACGTGGCCGACGACTGCATGGCTGCATCCATGGACATGGCCAACAAACTCGCCGCTATGCCCACCAAGGCGCTGGTCGCCACCCGGGCGCTGTTGCGCGAAGCCGGAGCGCGCAGCTTGAACCAGCAACTTGATGCAGAGCGCGACACCCAGTCGGCCATGGGAAAAACCCATGACTACATTGAAGGCGTGACCGCGTTTTTGCAAAAACGTCCCGCTCGATTCACCGGTCAATAAGTCATGGGTAACACGGTCACACCTGAGGCGATTGCAGCTAAGGTCGGCGAAACCATGTTTGCAGTGGATGTCGCCTCTAAAACCACCATGGGCATGGAGTTACTGCTGTGTGCGCCGGGTCATGCGCGCATGCGCATGCAGGTGCGGGAGTTTCATTTGAATGGTCACGGCATTTGCCACGGCGGTTTTATTTTCACGCTGGCAGATTCCACATTTGCGTTTGCTTGCAACAGCCACAATAACAATGCCGTGGCAGCTGCTGCCAGCATTGAATTTTTAAAGCCAGCGCAACTGGGAGACGTGCTGACCAGCTCCGGCGTCGAACAGGTGCTTGTCGGTAGACACGGCGTGTACGACATGACGGTGCGCAACCAGCGCGATGAAGTGATTGCTGTGTTCAGAGGCAAAAGCGCACAAATTGCAGGAACGGTGGTGAACACGTGAACACAGCATTTTCATTAGAGCCGATTGAAAAGGCCGGGGTGGATGAATTGCGCGCCTTGCAATTGCAGCGCCTGAAGTCAACATTGATGCATGCGTATTCGAATTCACCTGTCTACCGCGCCAAGTTTGACGCTGCAGGGGTTCATCCTCAGGATTGCAAAAGCCTTGCCGATCTGGCGAAATTTCCGTTCACCACCAAATCCGATTTGCGTGACAGCTATCCGTTCGGTATGTTTGCCGTGCCGCGTGATCGATTGGCGCGAATACATGCCTCCAGCGGCACCACCGGCAAACCTACTGTGGTCGGCTACACCTTGAACGACATAGACAACTGGTCGCAATGCGTAGCGCGCAGCATTCGTGCAGCCGGTGCACGCCGTGGCGACACGGTGCACATCAGCTACGGTTATGGTTTGTTTACCGGCGGACTGGGTGCGCATTACGGCGCAGAAAAACTCGGCCTGACCGTGGTGCCCTTCGGCGGCGGTCAGACGGAAAAACAAGTGCAATTGATCAATGACTTCAAACCTGACATCATCATGGTCACGCCGAGTTACATGCTGGCGCTGGCAGATGAATTCGATCGTCAGGGTTTGTCGGCGCGCGACAGTAGTTTGCGTCTGGGTATTTTCGGCGCCGAGCCATGGACCAATGACATGCGCTTGAATATCGAAGAACGTATGGGCATGGACGCGGTGGATATTTACGGTTTGTCCGAGGTCATCGGTCCCGGCGTGGCCAGCGAGTGTGTGGAAACCAAAGACGGTCCGACCATTTGGGAAGACCATTTCTACCCTGAAATCATCCACCCTGACACAGGCGAGCTCGTGGCAGATGGCGAGCTGGGTGAACTGGTGTTCACCAGTTTGACCAAAGAAGCTATGCCCATCATCCGCTACCGCACGCGCGACCTTACGCGTTTGTTACCGGGCACAGCGCGCACCATGCGGCGCATGGAAAAAATCACCGGACGCAGCGACGACATGATGATTGTGCGCGGCGTGAATGTGTTTCCCACGCAGATTGAAGAACTGATATTGCGACAACCCGCGTTGAGTGCGCATTACCAGTGCGTGTTGAGCAAAGAAGGCCCGTTGGATAACTTGATGGTCAAGGTTGAAACTCGCATGGGTTTGAGCCCGCAATCGTCAGAGGCGCAAGCTGCTGCGCAAGCGCTAGTGCAGGATGCCAAGGCTTACATAGGCAGCAGTTTGAGTGTGGAGTTATGCGAAGAAGGCGCTATAGAACGCAGCCAAGGCAAAGCTAAACGGGTATTGGATTTGCGTAAAAACTGAAGTGCTTTAAGTCGCAGATTTACCCGTCAGCCATTGACCGACTTTGAGCGGATCTTTGATGCCCAGTCGCCATACGGCTTGTGTTTTCATGGGCAGGCGCACCGGTAAATCCAGCAGTTGCCCGTCACGGGCTACCAATGCGTTGAAAGTTTTGTATTTACCCAGCAAGCCTGGCAGTTGGTCAATGCGTTTGATGCGCCAGGCGCTTGCAGTGGCGCTGCCCGCCACACCTACCGTCACGCCCAGCCACTCGTCGCCCGGCGCGAAACCGGCGGCTTCGCCGACGCTGTCATTCAGCACAGTTTGCACTTGTACCGCGTGGTTTTCCTGCACGCGCAAACCGAGTTGCTGGGTCAAGGGCGGCTTGTCTTCGGCGATATCCACGCCTTGAGCTGTCAACAATTCGCGCAAGGGCAGGTCAGCAGTGCCGTGTACCCAGACTTTGAGCTCGCGTTGCCAACTGCGCCCGGTGATGTCTTTCAATACTTGAAGCACATCGCTTTCCTGCATAGGACCGGCTTTGCAGCGTTTCCACAAACCGCGCATCACCTCGTCCAAACTGTGACCAGATTGACGCAAAGACAAATCCAAACACAGCCCGACCAAGGAGCCTTTGGCGTAATAGCTCACCGACAAGTTGGGACTGTTGGCGTCTTGTAAATAGAGTTTGGTCCAGGCTTCAAAACTGGACTGCGCCACACTGTGCTTTTTGCGCCCCGGCGTTTGCCACACGTTGTTGATGGTTTTGCCAAGCAACTTCAAATACAACGCAGGCGATATGAGTTCAGCGCGACACAGCAACACATCGTCGTAGTAACTGGTGAAGCCCTCGAAGAACCACAGCAGGTCAGTGTAGTTTTCTTGCGTGTAGTCGTAGCGCGTAAAACCCACAGGACGCAAGCGCTTCACACTCCAAGTGTGGAAATACTCGTGGCTGATCAAGCCCAGCAGACTGACATAGCCATCGCTGTTGGCAAGCTGGTCAATACGCGGCAGATCTTCGCGCTTGCACATCAAAGCAGTGCTGTGTTGGTGTTCCAATCCGCCGTAGCCGTCAGCCACCGCGTTGATGAGAAACACATAACGGTCATGCACAGGCTTGGCTTTGCCGTGCCAAAAACTGATTTCAGTTTCACAAATGCTTTGCATGTCTTTGAGCAAACGTGCGCCATCGAAAGACGGCGCAGCCCCTGTGACCACCACACTGTGAGGCACGCCTTTGGCTACAAAACTGCCCGACCAGAAATCTGCCATCTCCACCGGCGAATCAGCCAGTTCATCGTAGCCAGCAGCGCTGTACAGACCGAAACCTTTGGCGCTGGTTTTCACGGGTTTCAATGCGGTAGCTAGGCGCCAGTGCGCGCAGTTTTCCGGTTGAGAGATTTGTAATGTGTGTGCGTACTGCTCGTGGCCGACGGCGATCAAACACAGACTGGTCGGGTTGAAAAAACCGCGCAATGTATCTAGCCAGGCGGTGCGCACCGACGCGTCGTACGCATGCACCTGGTAGTGAACCGTCAAAGCCTGTGCTTCATCGGCGCGCACTTGCCATGTGGCTTTGGCGGTTTGCGTGACCGTGCTTTCGCCGCTTTGCTGACTGGCTTTGACAAGGCTGAGTTGCTTAGAGAATTCGCGCACCATGTAACTGCCAGGAATCCACACAGGCAATTGCAGAATTTGCAAAGCTCGGGGTTTGGCGATGGTCAGCGTGACCTGCCACAGGTGGGCATGCAGGTTCAGTACTTCAACCTGGTAATGCACCGCTGCGGCAAGCGTTGTCATGGCTGTTTGCCCAGCATTTTTTCGATTTGTGCGAGTTCAATCGAGCCGGGTACACGCGTGCCGTCGGTGAAGATCAAAGTCGGCGTGCCGGTGATCTTCATCTTCTGGCCGAACTCGGCATTGCGTTTCAAAGCCGCCGTGTCGCAGGTGGCAGAGGCCGGTGACTGGTCGCGCACCATCCAGTCAAGCCAGCTTTTGCCAGGTTCTTTGGCGCACCAAATAGATTTGGATTTGTCCACCGAATCTTTTCCCAAAATAGGGTACAAAAACAAATAGACCGTGATGTTGTCGGCCTTGGCCAGTTCGCGCTCAAAGCGTTTGCAGTAACCGCAGTTCGGGTCTGCAAACACCGCCAGTTTGCGCTCGCCGTTGCCGCGCACGATGGTGATGGCGTCTCTCACCGGCAGAGTTTTGAAATCGATGGCGGTGATTTTCTGCACCCGCTCGTCGGTCAGGTTACGCTGTGTTTTGGTCTCAATCAACTGGCCTTGTATCAAATAACTGCCGCTGGCGTCGGTGTAATAAATCTCGGTGCCGTCTACCCGCAGTTCAAACAAACCCGCCATGGGCGTGCGCTTGATCTCGTCAATCGGTTGAATATGCGGCATGCGTTCTTTGAGATTTTTGCGAATCAAGGCTTCCTCGCCTTGCGCAAATAACGCCCCGCTGTTGAGAAGCGATCCACACAAAACGGCTAGAGAAAGAAGGCGATGGTTTGAAAAGTTAAACATATATATTTTCCCGGTTGAATTCAATGCATGGCTTGCTGCACCGTCCATTGCTTGAGCGGTGTGAGCTGGTTAAAACTGTTCAAGCCCCAATTGCGCAAGGTTTGCACTGCGGCATTCGGATGATTGAACAAACGTTGCAAACCGTCGCAAGCCAGCCAGGTGGCTTGCAGGCCTGCCTTGCGCGCACGCTCGTAGCGGCGCAACAAAAACCGGTCGTCGACGCTGCGCCAATACGCAGTGGTTTCGCGTTCTTTCAAAACCGAAGCCAGTTCGCTGACATCGGCAAGACCCAAGTTCAGGCCCAGACCGGCCAGAGGGTGAATACTGTGCGCCGCGTCACCTGCCAGCACCCAGGCGCCGGCTTCAGCAAAGCGTCCGCTCCAGTGCAAGGCCTTGGCAAGTTGCAAGGGCCAGACCTGTGCAGCGTGGGTGGTGTGCAGTTCGCCCAGCGTTTGGTGGCTGGCTTGCGTGAGCGCCTCAGACAGTTGTTCGGGCGAGGCGTGTTGCAGTTCCAGCGCGCGCGCAGATGGCATGGACCAGACCACCGCTGCTTGGTCACCAGAGCTGCCACCCAGCGGCAGCAGCGCCAGTATGTCGAGTTCCTGTCCGTGTTGATTGAACCATTGCAGCGCCTGCTGGCGGTGCGGTTTGGCGCATCGCACGCGTGTAGCCAATGCGTGCTGCGCATAGGGAAACGTGTCGTAGGCCACGCCCAGGTCTTGGCGCGTGCTGCTGTGCCGACCTTCGCAGACTACGGTCAGTTTGGCTTTGGCGGGCGCGTCCACGCGCTGAATGGCCGGTTGAAAAGAGATGGCGTCAGACAGCAATTGTTCCAGCGCGGGCACATCGACGATATGGGTCAGGCCGTTGAAAGAAGGGGCTTGAAACTGCACCTGCCCGCCGGCATCGCCCCAGACTTGCATGGATTGCACCGGCGTGGCGTGCAAGGCGTGCGGCCAGCAACGCAAATCAGTCAGTAACTCTCGGGCCTGGGCATTCAAGGCAAACGCCCGCACATCGTTGCCCGCAGGGGGATGCCCGACGAGGGCGATTCGAAGCCGCTGCCTAGCCAAAAGCAAGGCCAGTGTGCTGCCGGTAATTCCGCTGCCGCGAATGCAAATATCAAAGGATGTAGACATGCAATCCATTGTAGGAGTTGGCTGGCCGTAGAATTTCAGGCTTTGCGCACAACCCTATCCTGCGCTTTAGCTTTCCAAGGAAACAGCCATGAGTTTGAAATGCGGCATCGTGGGCTTGCCCAACGTCGGCAAGTCCACCCTGTTCAACGCCCTGACCAAAGCGGGCATTGCGGCTGAAAACTACCCGTTTTGCACCATTGAGCCGAATGTCGGCGTGGTCGAGGTGCCGGACACGCGTCTGGACCAGTTGTCTGGCATTGTCAAACCCGAGCGTGTGGTGCCTGCCATCGTCGAGTTTGTCGACATTGCCGGTTTGGTCGCAGGCGCCAGCACCGGCGAAGGGCTGGGCAACCAGTTTTTGGCGCATATCCGCGAAACCGATGCGATTGTGAATGTCGTGCGCTGCTTTGAAGATGACAACGTGATTCACGTGGCCGGTAAGGTCGACCCTATCTCTGACATTGAAGTGATTCAAACCGAGTTGTGTCTGGCCGACTTGAGCAGCGTAGAGAAGGCCTTGCATCGGCACCAAAAAACCGCACGCTCCGGCGACAAAGAGGCCGCCAAGCTCGTCGCCATTTTGGAGCGTTGCCAAATTGCGTTGAACGACACCAAGCCGGTGCGCACGATTGATTTCAGCAAAGAGGAAAAACTCGCGGTCAAACAGTTTTTCCTGATCACCGCCAAGCCCGCCATGTTTGTCGCCAATGTGGCCGAAGACGGTTTTGAGAACAATCCCATGTTGGATCGCCTGACCCAATTTGCCCACGCGCAGCATGCACCGGTGGTGGCTATCAGTGCCAAGCTAGAAGCTGAAATGAGCGAGATGAGCGACGAAGACCGCGACATGTTTTTGGCTGAACTCGGTCAAACTGAACCCGGCTTGAACCGCTTAATCCGCTCGGCCTACACCTTGCTGGGTTTACAAACTTACTTCACCGCAGGCGTGAAAGAAGTGCGCGCCTGGACCATACGCGTGGGCGATACCGGCCCGCAAGCCGCTGGTGTGATTCACACCGATTTTGAAAAGGGCTATATCCGTGCCCAGACGATTGCGTTTGACGATTTCATTCAGTTCAAGGGTGAGCAAGGTGCCAAAGACGCGGGCAAGATGCGCGCTGAGGGCAAGGAATATGTGGTGAAAGACGGTGACGTGATGAACTTTTTATTTAGCAGTTGATTCACGCCAGCCACTGCCAACCGAACACCAGCACGCCGTAGCGCAATGCCTTGCCTATGGCCATGTAAATGATGCATGGCAAAAGGGGAAGTCGCAAGTAACCGGCCACCACACACAACGGGTCGCCAATGATGGGCAACCACGCGCCCAGACAAGCGACAGGGCCGACGCGCTGCAACCAGCGTAAGGCGCGCACGTGGTGTGTCACTTTGTCTTGGTTTAATTGTTTAGATATCCAGCGTTCTGCGCCCAGTCCCATCCACCAACCGACGACACCACCTAGCGTGTTACCTAGGGTTGCGACAAGCAATGCAGGCCACAGCAGAGAGGGGTTGATCGCAATCAAGCCAAGTAACACGGGCTCGGAACCCAACGGTAACAAGGTGGCTGCAAGCAGTGAGGCTGCGAATAAAACAGCCAATCCAAACTCTGGCTGCGACAGATTTGTCAATAGGGTTTGAAAAAAAAATTCCATGTGATGCAGTGTAAGTGTTGACTCTCAAGCTAAAACAAACACTAAAACACACAATTAATTCTAAAAAAAGTATGCAAAAAAACACGATACAAAACCTCTCTCACACCGCTAGAATCGTGCCTCCTTTTTAAGCAGACCACATCTGAGCTTCATGCGCATCGGTTCTTTCAAATTAGCACACAACGTGTTTGTCGCACCCATGGCCGGTGTGACAGACCGGCCGTTTCGCATGTTGTGCAAGCAACTCGGTGCAGCCTATGCGGTCAGCGAAATGGTGACCTCGCGCAAAGATTTGTGGGACAGTTTGAAAACATCACGACGCGCCAACCACGACGGCGAAGCAGGTCCCATCGCCGTGCAAATCGCAGGCACAGACGCAGACATGATGGCTGACGCAGCGGTCTACAACTTACAGCGCGGCGCGCAAATCATTGACATCAACATGGGTTGCCCGGCCAAAAAGGTCTGCAACAAATGGGCAGGCTCGGCTTTGATGCAAGATGAATCTTTGGCCATATCGATTGTGCAAGCAGTGGTGGATGCAGCCACGCCTTTCGGCGTGCCGGTCACCTTGAAAATGCGTACCGGCTGGCGCGCCGATCAGCGCAACGTCCTCACATTGGCAAAGCAAGCCGAGTCCGCCGGTGTGCAAATGATCACGGTGCATGGCCGTACCCGCGAGCAAGGCTACAGCGGTCAGGCTGAGTACGACACCATCGCGCAGGTGAAAGCGGCAGTCGGCGTGCCGGTGGTTGCCAACGGCGACATTGATTCACCGCACAAAGCGCAGCAAGTGTTGAAGTACACCGGAGCAGATGCGGTGATGATCGGGCGAGCCGCCCAAGGCCGCCCTTGGATATTCAGAGAGATACAGCATTTTTTGGCGCACGGCACTTTGCTGGCGTCGCCCTTGGTGGCCGAGGTGCAGCGTTTGCTGCTTCACCATTTGCAAGACCATTACAGCTTGTACGGCAGCCACATCGGTGTGCGCAGCGCGCGCAAGCACATAGGCTGGTACACACACGGATTGCCTGAGGCTCAAGCCTTCAGGCAAAGCATGAATACGATTGATGACTGCGACCGCCAGTTGGCGGTGGTGGCCGATTACTTTGAACGGTTGGGACAACACTCAGACCGTTTGCATTACCCAACATCAGAACCTGTTCTGGAGACACACACATGAGCAAAAAGCAAATTGAAGAGGTGGTGCGCCACAGTTTGGAGGCTTACTTCAAAGACCTGCGTGGTGCCGAGCCCGATCAATTGCACGACATGATGATTCAAGTGATGGAAAAACCCTTGCTGGACGTGGTGATGAAACACGCAGAAGGCAACCAGTCGCGCGCCGCTACTTGGCTGGGCTTGAACCGCAACACCTTACGCAAAAAACTCACCGATCACAAATTGCTTTGAACGCAGTCTCACCGGCTTATCAGCCTATTAGAAAGTTGTCCCCATGAATGCATTGATTTCCGTGTCCGACAAGACCGGTGTTGTGGAACTCGCTCAGGCTTTGCACGATTTAGGTGTGAACTTAATCTCCACCGGCGGCACAGCGCAGTTGCTGGCCGCACAAGGTTTGCCGGTACGCGAGGTCGCAGACCTGACCGGCTTTCCTGAAATGCTCGATGGCCGCGTCAAAACTTTGCATCCCAAAGTGCACGGCGGCTTGTTGGCGCGGCGCGATCTGCCTGCCCACATGCAAGCTTTGCAAGACCACGGCATAGAAACTATCGACTTGCTGGTGGTCAATTTGTACCCGTTTGAAGCCACGGTCGCCATGCCCGATTGCACGCTGGATGATGCAATTGAAAACATAGACATAGGCGGCCCGGCCATGGTGCGCAGCGCCGCTAAAAACTGGAAGCATGTGGCGGTGTTGACCCACGCTTCGCAATACCAGGCAGTCATTGACGAGTGGCGCGAGCACCAGGGCTTGAGCGAGGGCACACGCTTCAAACTGGCGGTGGCCGCGTTCAACCGCATCAGCATGTACGACGGCGCCATCAGCGACTATTTGTCTTCGCTGGACTTGGCTTCTGAGCAGCGCAGTTTGTTCCCCGCGCAGGCCAACGGCCGCTTTGTGAAATTGCAAGACTTGCGCTACGGCGAGAACCCACACCAGCTGGCGGCTTTTTACCGCGACGCTGACCCGGCGCCCGGCTCACTCGTTACCGCGCGTCAGTTGCAAGGCAAAGAACTCTCTTTCAACAACATCGCAGACGCGGATGCGGCCTGGGAGTGTGTGAAGAGTTTTGACACACCGGCTTGTGTGATTGTGAAACACGCCAACCCTTGCGGTGTGGCCGTGGCCGAAGACGCTTTGTCCGCTTACAAAAAGGCCTACCAGACCGACCCGACATCAGCCTTCGGCGGCATCATCGCTTTCAATTGCCCGGTCGATTTGTCCACAGTGCAAGCGCTGGCGCAGCAATTCGTGGAAGTGTTGATCGCACCGTCTTTTATGGGTGACGCCTTGGTGCAATTGCAAGCCAAAGCGAATGTGCGCGTGTTGCAAATCGCGCTGCCGCCGGGCGGCGACACGCCTTGGGCGAATGGTTTGAATTTGCTGGATGTGAAGCGTGTGGGCTCGGGTTTGCTGATGCAAACCGCAGACAACCACCAACTGAGCTTGGATGACATGCAAGTGGTCACCAAAAAACAACCTAGCCCAGCGCAAATGCAAGACCTGTTGTTCGCTTGGAAAGTGGCTAAGTTTGTCAAAAGCAACGCGATTGTGTTTTGCGCCAACGGCATGACCATGGGCGTGGGTGCGGGTCAGATGAGCCGCTTGGATTCAGCGCGTATTGCGGCTATCAAGGCCGGTCATGCGGGCTTGTCATTGCAAAATACTGTGGTAGCCAGCGATGCGTTTTTCCCGTTCCGCGACGGCTTGGATGTGGTGGTGGACGAGGGCGCCACTTGCGTGATTCAACCCGGTGGCTCGATGCGCGACCAGGAAGTGATTGACGCGGCGAATGAAAGAGATGTGGCCATGGTGTTCACGGGCGTGAGGCACTTTAGGCATTGAGGGCTGTTAGTCCTAAGGCATTGACAACCGTGTCCTGTTCGGTTTTGCGAACATTTAGGCCGCAGTGGCGGTTATAGTTTTGGCATTATGGTCAGTGACTGAAAATTTTAGAAGCCAAGTAAAGACCAAATCCCTGAGATAAGCCGTACAGAACGCCGGTAGCAATAAGTACATAGGCAGACTTCTGGCTTCGAGCGATGTAGCGGGTAATTTGATTAGTGTCCCCTGAAGTTAGTTGAAATATTGGAACGAGTGACATACGTCGAATATTTTTCCCAATAATTCGAGCTACAGCCTTAGAGATGTAGTTTGCCAAAAGGAAGATCGCGCCTCCTCCGATCATCCACGCAACAGAATACTTCACAGGAGTAGATATTTGTTCAGGCAATAGTCCGAGCCAAACTCCCAAGTACGCAAATAAGGCAACGATAGGTAATGTATTTTCTATAAAACTTCGTATTAGATCCTCGTAATTTTTAATTTGATTTATTACCTCAAAGGCTGGTTCAACTCGAGGCTGAGCCTTTATCCAACCACTAACAACAGAGAATAGTTCAGTAGCAAATCTGTTATCGGCAAAATCAAGCTTACAGACCGTAGGAGCAAAGAAGTCAGGATCTTGTTCGTCGTTGTCCCCAGCGCGTGCGCTGAGCATCCGTTGAAGAAGTGCCCCAGGGGCTGGAAAATCAGCAAATCTTAGAGAAACACAATGAAGATGTGGATTTCCGGCTTCCATGCTGTTAAAAATAAAGGTCTATTTGATGCCAAGTGATTCCGTAAGAGATTCTAATTTGAAGTCGTATTGCAGGAAACTATCAATCGAGTCGAAGTTTTCTACCCTATCACTTTTAAACTGTAGTGAACACGATGACTCGAGATCTTTGATCCCGTGAAGGTTGAGTTTCTGTTTTATTTTCTTGTGGAGATCCTGAATATTCGGAATCGTCAGTAAGATTCTGTCTCCATAAAGTTGGCTGCTGCTGTTTCGCGATGCTGAGGCGATCTTGAGTACGGTCAGATCGGAATTGGGTTCTTCGCTGATTATTGAAAGGGAATGTTTCTTCAAGTGATCTCCTTTTGTGAATTGATCTAGCTCTAACTACTTTGGACTGTGGGCGGATTAGCTTTGATTTATCCTCCCTTAGAGATTCAAATTTACAGTTTCATAAACCTAGAAAGTCGTCGCATCAGCAATTGCATCCAAACGCCCATCGGTCGGGTGAATGAACAAATTAGTTACTGTAAGAGTATTATTGTTTATTATAATATACATTTTTAATTATATATATTAATAAATAATTACTGACATATCCTAGCTCAATTACATTTCTCACAGAGAGCACTAGTCACTTAAATCAGAACAAAGCACATACAGCATTTAATTTAATCAAGGTATTGCAAATCTAAAGTTAAACTTTAAAATTGCAAAAATGATCCCCCGCGCCGCCACCTCCACCCTCAAGCGCCTTGCCAAAGGCTTTCCCGTGGTCGTCATCACCGGACCCCGGCAGTCGGGCAAAACCACGTTGGCCAAGTCGGTGTTCAGCAGCAAAACCTATGTGTCTTTGGAGAACCCGGACGAGCGCGCCTTTGCCCAGCAAGACCCCAAGCGCTTTTTGCAACGCTTCCCTGAGGGAGCGGTGCTCGATGAGGTGCAGCGCTGCCCCGAGTTGCTATCCTGGCTGCAAGGCTTAGTGGATGAGCGCAGCATCATGGGTGACTTTGTGCTCACCGGTTCGGCGCAATTTGACTTGATCGTGGGCATCACCCAAACATTGGCCGGTCGAGTAGGGCGTGTCGAATTATTGCCACTGAGTGCAGACGAATTGGCCGCAGCGAACAAAGCTCCCACAGACTTGAACACCGCTTTGTTTCAAGGTGGCTACCCTGCGCTGTACGACCGTGATATTTCGCCGCAAGACTGGTTTGCCAACTACATCAGCACTTACCTAGAGCGCGATGTGCGCCAGTTGGTCTCTGTGCGCGATTTGTCGCAATTCCAAACCTTTGTGAAGATGTGCGCCGCCCGTAGCGGCCAGTTGCTCAACCTCTCGTCGCTAGGCGCAGATTGCGGCATCTCGTCTGTAACGGCCAAACACTGGTTGTCAGTGCTGCAAGCCAGTTACATTGTGACCTTGCTGCAACCGCACCACCTCAACTTTGGTAAGCGCCTGGTGAAAGCGCCCAAACTCTATTTTTGCGATGTGGGACTGGCCGCTTGGCTGCTGGGTATTCGCGATGCAGCCACGCTTGACACCCATGCCGCACGCGGTGCACTGTTTGAAACCTACGTTGTCAGCGAACTCACTAAGCAGCGCCTGAATGCAGGTCAGCCGCGTGACCTGTACTTTTGGCGCGACAGCGCTGGCAATGAAGTGGACGTGTTGATTGAAAGCGCCCAAGGCCTGCAAGCCATTGAAATCAAGTCTGGCAGCACATTTGCCAGCGACTGGTCCAGCGGCTTGAAAAAATGGAACAAGTTTGCGGGTGATGAATCCATAAAGCCCACTTTGGTTTATGGTGGCAACGAATCTTATGCGCGTGAGGGGGTGCAGGTGTGGGGATGGCAGGATGTCGGAAAAATCAAGCTCTTCAAGTAAACCTCTTTGAGCCTTGCCGCCCTTTATCAACATAGAGTCTTTGCTCTGTAAGATGGTTTCCCGGGCTGCCACACCCCCAGCCGCATCAAGGTAAACACATGCAAACACCTGTCAACCGGTTCAAGCAAGCCATCCGCAATAAACAAGTCCAATACGGGCTGTGGGTCAGCATGGGCAGCGCTTACTCCACTGAAATTTGCGCTGGCGCCGGTTTTGATTGGCTGATGCTGGACTGCGAACACGCGCCCAACGATTTACAAAGCATATTGATGCAATTGCAAATCACAGCTGCTTACCCGGACACCCATCCTGTGGTGCGCGTGCCGGTTGGACACGGTCATGCAGGCGTGACCTTGATCAAACAATACATGGATGCGGGCGCCACCACCATTCTGGTGCCGATGGTCGATACCGCTGAACAAGCGCAAGCCCTGGTGCAAGCCATGCGTTACCCGCCGCAAGGCATACGCGGCATGGGCACGGCACGCGCCGCACGCTGGGGCCGCTATACCAATTACACCCGCGAAGCCAATGAGCAGGTGTGTTTGCTGGTGCAAGCCGAGACCACCACCGCTTTAGAAAATATCGATGCGATTGCGGCTGTCGATGGGGTGGACGGCGTATTCATCGGCCCGGCGGATTTGTCTGCATCCATGGGCCATGTGGGGCAACAAGCGCATCCGGAAGTGAAAGCGGCGATTGAAGACGCATTCCGGCGGATTCTGAAAGCGGGTAAAGCGCCGGGTATTCTCACGCCGGATGAAGCTTTGTCCCGCCACTATCTCAGCCACGGCGCGGTTTTTTCCGCGGTGGGCACGGACAGCAATTTGCTGGCGCGACATACCAGCGCCTTGTGCCAACGATTTAAAAAACCAGAGTAAACAGTACTTGATTCACGACGGAGAAAACACATGAGTAACACGATTTCCAGCGACGCGCTGACCCGCAAAGTAGCCGCGCTGTTTGAAAAATGCGGCAGCACCGCCAGCGAAGCCCAACAGGTCGCAGCCAATCTGGTACTGGCGAATCTGAGCGGCCACGATTCTCACGGCGTAGGCATGGCGGCGCGTTATGTGGATGCGGTGCTTGAAGGCAATCTTCAACCAAATGCGACCGTGAAGATTCAAACCGACCACGGCATGATGTTGGGTCTGGACGGCTGCAACGGCTACGGTCAGACCGTCGGTGTTCAAGCCATGGAACTGGCGTTCGAGCGCGTGGCGCAACACGGTTGCTGCATTTTTTCGCTGGCTGATGCCCATCACCTGGGCCGCATCGGTCATTACGCCGAGATGGCGGTGGAACGCGGTTTCATCAGCCTGCACTTTGTCAGCGTCTGGTCACGCGCTCTGGTGGCGCCTTTCGGTGGCAGTGACGCGCGCTTCGGCACTAACCCGTGCTGCATAGGCATACCGCTGGGTTGGGGCGAGAACACGCGCGAGCCTTTTGTGCTTGACTTCGCCACCAGCCGCGTGGCTCAAGGAAAAATGCGCGTTGCGCATAACGAAGGCCGGCTCGCAGAACCCGGCACCTTGATCGATGAACACGGCCATCCCACGCTTAATCCCGGCGTGGTGGTGGTTCCGCAATCCAACGGTAAAACCGGCGCGCTGCTGCCTTTCGGCGAACACAAAGGCTTTGGCATGGCGGTGGCTTGCGAGCTGTTGGCCGGTGCGCTCAGCGGCGGCGGCACCTGGCACCACACGCATGACGGACGCCGAGCGGTGATCAACAACATGCTGACCATCGTGATTGATCCGGCGCGTTTAGGGCATCAGGCATTTTTTGCTCAAGAGGCATTGGACTTCATCGATTGGATGCGCCAAAGCCCGGCCGCGCCGGGCACCGAGGGCATGATGCTGGCGGGTGAGCCCGAGCGATTGGCGCGGGCGCAGCGGCTGCGCGACGGCATCGTCATCGACGATGCTTCCTGGAAAGAATTGCAGGACTGCGAAAGCAAACTCGGCTTAGCCGGTTAAAAAAACGCAAGTAATCGTGTTCCAAAGTGAAAACCTATATTGCCAAGGCCAATCAATCCAATATTCATTGCATGCCGCCCGTTGAACTTAATGATCTTCTTCCCAAGGGTTGTGTTTGATCTCCGATGGCATCCAAATGGTTTCGAACACTCTTTGCAATTCTTTTTCGCGAGCCAGTTCTTCAGTCACTGACATGGTTGAATATTTAGCTGCAGTTCTGCTTGAAAAATCCCGGCTCACCACACCAGGCGCTGACATGGCTTTTTTCAACTCGCCCTTGCATTTGGGGCATTCGTTCGGACCGGCTTCATTCATGCCGTGTCTGACTTTGTAGACAACCAGGCACGGGTCGCATGCGTATTCGTAAAAAGGCAATTTATTTCTCCAAAAAAAACGGCCGGCAAATTAATTGTCGGCCGTTTGCGTCAACGATAAAACTCTCAGGCTAGCGCGGTTTTGACGATCTCGGCCTTGGCTTGCATGGCGGATTTTCTGTCGATATTCCATATGCGCGCGGCATTTTCGCCAAGTACCTTGCGACGGATCTCCGGGGTGATTTTCGGATAGCCATGGCCTTCAACCAGATGATCCGGGATCTGGAATTTTCTGAAGGCTTCAATTTGCCATTGGGGGTTACCCCAAAGCAAAGAGTCGGTGCCCCACAGCACATAGTCTTCACCCAGGTCACGCAACAGTGTTCCCAAAACATGGGCGCACTCCAGCGGACGACTGGTGACGGTGGCTGCAAATGTTGTACCGATTTCAGCAAACAGGTTTTTGCGCTGGGGCTTGAAGCCTTTCAGTGCAGCGAGTTCATTGTGGTACGGCCAAGCAGCGTGGTAAGCAATGAAATTGAGATCCAAAAAGTCATCAGCCGCTGAATCGAAGTCTTCGCAATGCGCGTAGCGGGCATAAAACTGACCGAATGGAACGCCTTTGTGGCAGCCGATATTTTTGATGCCAAGCTTGCGACATTCTTCCCACATGGGGTAAGCCAGTTTTTCATCGTCAAACCACCAGCCTTTTTTCTCTGTTGCATCAAAGGTGTACAGCTTCAGGCCTGAGACTTTGTAATCTTCGGCATACATGCGTAACCTGTCCAAGGTGACATCCAAGCCCTGGTTCGGGGTCAGCCCGCCGGCCAGCATCATCGTATTTTTTGGCCAGCGTTTTTTCACCTGTGCCTGATACTCAATAGGCACCATGTCCTGGCCGCCGTAATGCTCTGCAAAACCGAAAGGATTGAAAATGCCGACGGTTGTGTCGCTGCCTTCCAGGATCAATTTTCCGTAGTGGTCAATGTCCATGTCTCTGGTACCGTTTTTCATACCGAAGGCCTTGCCCAAGTCGTCAAGTAATTGGACAAACCACATGCCGCGTTCAGAGGTATTGACACCAAGTTGGTAGTGGTCCGGACGGGTGCAGACATGGGTATGTACATCGACGATGAAATCGCTACTCGCGCGGGCGACTTGAATAGCCTCTGCTTTGGCATCAAAGTCAACAGCTTCAGCTTTGCTGACTTCAAAAAACTCCATGCCACTGGCTTGATTGGCTGCCAGCATGGCGGCTGACAGTCCAATGGAAGAACGAAAGAAATTTCGCCGATCCATACCGGCTTTTTTGGCTTGTTTCTCCATGTTGTCTTTGATCTTTTGCCCCATACCGCCATTGAGGAAAAGAGAAGTACCGACCTCGTTCGGATTGAAAGGGTTAATAGGTTCTTTTTCTATGCCCTTGAATACACTAAGCACATTGAATTCCATGAATTTTCTCCCCCAATTTGAGTAAGTGACGTTGATAAAAAATAAATGCCAACTGAATTAAGACAGAGACATTCAAGATCGTCAATATGGTTTTACCTGAATTAAAAATTCAAATGAAATAATTTTAATAAAGCAATAAAAAATTTAATTTTATTAATACTTGAATCTAAAAATTCAACAAAATAAACAGCAATTTTCAATACTTTTAAATTTTTTACAAGCTCACGGTGCTCTGAGTTTCAACTGAAAACTGATGGCGCCGTACAAGCGGTTTTGCAGCGGCGGTACAAAAGCGATGTTCAAACCGAAGCGCTCGCCTTCCCAAGTGACCACCGGTAACAGTGCCGGAAACCAGCCGCCGTCAAACGCCTTGGGGTATCCATTAAACACGCCGCCGACCACACCTGCTTTGTAGCTGCCCCAATGCCAGGGTTGGTAGTACGCGCCCAGATAGTTGGAACGTGCGTCGTCGCTGTTGGTAAATGTGCCAGCGGTGGCAGACCAGTCTTCATTGAATACTGCTTCCACGCCTAAGCCCGGGTTACTGTTGCGCAAGCCTTTGTCGGTATTGAAATGCGCTGAATAAAAACCAGCGTTCAACCACAGCAATAACGGTTTTTGTTTATCAGAACTCTGCGACTGCGGATTCACAGTTTGTGCTTGCAATGTTGGCGGGCAAGCACATAAGCCAATGGCCATCACCGTCAAGCTGCGGGTAAACAGTGTTCGAATTTCAGCCATCACCATCCAATCAAAGGGCTGATGCTGCCAGCTTGAAGCCGCTCACGCAAGCGCGGCTTGGCATTTAAATAGCGGCAAATACCTCTGAAGCCGCCTGCACTGTCTCGGCAATGTCTTGCGCTGTGTGGGCGCCGCTGACAAAACCTGCCTCGTACAAAGCCGGTGCGATGTACACACCACGGTCGAGCAAACCATGAAACAGTTTGTTGAATTTGGGTGAATCGCTGGTCATGACTTTGGCGTAGTTTTGCGCTAACTCCGGCAGCAGGAAAAAGCCGAACATGCCGCCTTCGCAATCGGCGCTGAATGGCACACCGGCTTTTTGCGCGGCTTGTGTCAAACCATCAACCAGCGAGCGGGTTGTGGCGGACAAAGCATCGAAGAAACCGGGTTTGGAAATTTCGTGCAAAGTGGCCAAGCCGCAGGCCGTGGCAACTGGGTTGCCGCTGAGCGTGCCGGCCTGATACACCGGACCCAAGGGCGCGAGTTGTTCCATGACGGCGCGTTTGCCACCAAAGGCTGCAAGCGGCATACCGCCACCAATGACTTTGCCCAACACCGTCACATCGGGTTCGAAACCGGGAATGGATTTGGCATACACGCTTTGTGCGCTGCCCAGCGCCACGCGACAGCCGGTCATCACCTCATCAAACACCAGCAAGGCGCCGTATTGTGTGCAAAGTTCGCGGCAGCGTTTCATGAACGGCACGCTCGCGCGCACAAAATTCATATTGCCTGCGATCGGCTCGATCATCAAACACGCGAGTTCTTTGCCGTGAATCGCAAACGCTTCTTCCAGTTGCAGGATGTTGTTGTACTCGAGCACCAAGGTGTGTTGCACCACTTCGGGCGGCACACCGGCGCTGGTTGGGTTACCGAAGGTGGCCAGACCCGAACCGGCTTTCACCAGCAACGCGTCAGCATGGCCGTGGTAACAACCTTCAAATTTAATGAACTTGCTGCGCCCGGTGGCGCCGCGCGCCAAGCGCAAGGCGCTCATGCCTGCTTCGGTGCCCGAGCTAACCAATCGCACCATGTCCATGGAGGGCATGAGTTTCAACAACGCTTCAACGAGTTGAATTTCACGTTCTGTCGGTGCGCCGAATGAAAAACCGTCAAGCGCAGCTTTTTGCACCGCGTCCATCACTGCCGGATGGCCGTGACCCAAAATCATCGGGCCCCAAGAACCGATGTAATCGATATAGCGTTTGTCATTCGCATCCCAGAAATACGCGCCTTGTGCACGCTTAACAAAACGCGGTGTGCCGCCGACAGCGCGAAATGCGCGTACCGGTGAATTGACACCACCGGGAATCACTTTTTTAGCACGGTCGAATAAGTTTTGGTTGAGATCAGACATGGTTATTGATGAGTGATGTAGAAAAAAATCAATGGCGGGTGTCGTGACCCGGTAAAAAATCCTCGGCAGTGGCCGGTTCGTCTGCCTCGTCGCCATCGTCAGGTGCTTGCGCCCAGAACAAACGGTCGGCAACAGCGTGGCCCATGCCGGGGCGGAAACCTGCGTCAAGCGCACCGTCCAGGTAGCTGAAAGCTTCAGCGACCGAGGCTTCCAGGTCGTCGCCCATGGCCAGCAGTCCAGCCACGGTGGCGCTGATGGTGTCGCCCGCGCCGGTGAATATGGCATCAAAGCGTTCTATGGTTTCGCTGACCATCACCGACAAAGGCGTGGCCAAGGCGTTTTCTATGTGTTGCCCGCCTTGCGGCAAACCGGTGACCAGCGTGTAGGGCACGCCTTTTTCGGCAGCCGCTTTAGCCAGCTCGCGGGCGGTGGGTGGTCTGTCGCTGCCCCACTCGGGCAACAGCCAGCGCCAAAGCGTGGAATGGCTGCCGACCAGCAGCGTGGTTTGCGGCAGCAGCAGTTCCATGAAAGCGTCCTGGTAGGCCTCGATGGGATCGTCCTGCCACCAGGACAGGCTGGGCATGTAGGCCACTACAGGTACGTCAGGGTAATCGGTGCACAGCTCGGCGATGGCCGAAATGATTTCAGGCGTGCCGCAAAAGCCGACCTTGATCACTTGTACCGGAATGTCTTCCAGAATATTGCGGGCCTGGTCATCGACCGCGTCTTCGTCCATGGCCACATGGTCAAAGGTCTCAGCTGTGTCGCGCAGATAAGTTCCGGTGCACACGGCCAGTACATGTACGCCGACAGACGACATGGCGAGTATGTCAGCCGTGAGGCCGCCGGCACCGCTGGGGTCGTTGCTGTTGAATGTCATGGCGCAGGGATGTGCCATTTCAGGTGTCAGGCCTTCGTCGGTGAGCTTGATAGGTTGATTCATGGCCGTCTATACTTTGATTCATTCTATGCCACGCTTCAGACGCGGCAATGACCTTCTAACCGGATGAAAAACACACTGTGAACAAGACTTGGATGTGCCTGATTTGCGGCTGGATTTACGACGAAGCGGCCGGTGCGCCTGACGAAGGCATTGCACCGGGCACGCCTTGGGAGCAAGTGCCGATGAACTGGACTTGTCCCGAGTGCGCCGCGCGCAAGGAAGACTTTGAAATGGTCGAGCTTTAAGCCGGTTTCTTTTTGGCAACTACCGAATAGCGCAACAGGGTTTTGGCCCGAGCCTTGGCGTGGTCTACCAGCGGTACGGGATAGTTTTTCCCTAATTCAATACCAGCAGCCTGCAAGACCAGCGGTGTGGCCAGCCACGGAGCGTGTATGTCTTTGTCTGACAAGCCTGCCAGCTGCGGCAAATAACGTTTGATGAATTTGCCTTGCGGGTCAAACTTTTCGCTTTGGTTGGTCGGGTTGAAGATGCGGAAATACGGCTGCGCATCACAGCCGCTGGAACTCGCCCATTGCCAGCCGCCGTTGTTCGCGGCCAAGTCAAAATCATTCAAATGCAGGGCGAAATACTGCTCGCCCCAACGCCAGTCAATGCCTAAGTCCTTCACCAAAAAACTCGCCACCACCATGCGCAAGCGGTTGTGCATATAGCCGGTCTGGTTGATTTGCGCCATGGCGGCATCGACCAATGGATAGCCGGTACGACCCTCACACCAAGCCTCGAACAATGCCTTACCGGGTTTGCCTTTTTCCCACTCAATAGCGTCGTAATCCGCTTTGAATGAAGACGACATCGCATGCGGATGGTGGTGCATGATCTGGTGGTAGAAATCGCGCCAGATCAGCTCGGACAACCAGGTTTGCGCGCCAGCGTCGCCTTTGATCGCTTGCGGGTAGGCCAGACGCGCCAGTTGTCTGATAGAAACAGTGCCGAAACGCAAGTGCACACTCAAATAACTCGGGCCTTTGACAGACGGAAAATTGCGCGTGTCTTCATAGAGGGTCATGCGTTTTGCAAAATCTTTCACCAGCGCTTGCGCGCCTGCGCTGCCTGCTTGAATGTGCAAAGCCGCCAAATCCACCGTGTCAAAACCCATGCTTTTCAAAGCAGGAATCGGTTGATACATGGCTGCAGGAATGGCTGCCAGTTGCCCCGGTTTGAAGACGCTGCGGCGTTCGGCCAAATCGACCGACGTGATTTTTTTCATCCATGCATTTTTGTAAGGCGTGAACACCCCATAGGCCGTGCCGCTTTGCGTCAGCACTTCGCTGCGCTCGAACACCACATGGTCTTTGAAGCTGTGAAACGCAATACCTGCGTTGGCCAGTTCACCGAGCACCTGCGCGTCGCGTGTCAGCGACTGCGGTTCGTCGTCATGGTGGGTGAACACGGCTTGCACACCGAGTTGTTTGGCCAGTTGAACCACTTCCGTCACCGCATGGCCGTAACGCACCAGCAGGCCGCTGTCCAGGTCGCCGGCTTGTTCGCGCCATTGGTTGTCCAGCGCGGTCACCGACGCGTGGATAAAGCTTACGCGGCGGTCATGCGCGGGCAAATCCTTCAAAATGGCTTGGTCAAACACAAAGCAGCCATAGACCTTGTCGCTGTCTTGCACCGCACGGCTGAGCGCCGTGTGGTCGTCCAGTCGCAAGTCGCGCCTGAACCAGACCAGCACAGAGGCAAAATGTGTGAAATGTCTGTCCATCTTCTTCAGCCTTAAAATCATTGCATGACCATGGATTTTGCGCCTATCAACCTGACTCACCATTTTCTGATCGCCATGCCCGGTCTGATGGATGAATCCTTTTCCCGCAGTGTGGTTTATATGTGCGAACACAGCGAACGCGGCGCCTTGGGTCTGATCATCAATAAACCCAGCACGATGAACATGCAGTCGCTGTTTGAAAAAGTGGAACTGCAACTCGGGCGCGCCGATTTGGTTGAATTACCCGTGTTCCAAGGCGGACCGGTACACACCGAGCGCGGTTTTGTGTTGCACGACCCCATGTCCCACATCAGCAGCAATGCCGGTCAGTCTGAACCGGCTTATGCGTCTACGCTGGCCATACCCGGCGGCTTGGAGATGACCACGTCCAAAGATGTGCTCGAAGCCTTGTCCACCGGCGCCGGTCCTAAGCGGGTGCTGATCACTTTGGGCTACGCCGCCTGGGCCCAGGGGCAGCTCGAATCCGAACTCGCTGAAAACAGCTGGCTGACCGTGGAAGCCGATAACCAAGTGATTTTTGACACGCCCATCGAGCACCGCTACGACAGTGCGTTGGCCTTGCTGGGTTTACAAGCGTGGATGTTGTCACCGCAGGCGGGTCACGCATGAATGCGGCTGTGCAGCCGTTGACACATGCGCATTTGCAATCCTTTCTTGCTTTCGATTTCGGCCAAAAACGCACCGGCGTGGCCTATGCCTCGCGCCTTTTAAGTCAAGCCCAACCTCAGGGCACGGTGACGGCTAGCGGCGACGCGCGGTGGCCACTGATTGCCCAACACATAGAACGCTGGCAACCCGATGCGCTGGTGGTCGGCGTGCCCTACCACCCGGATGGTGCGGCGCACGAGAACACTGCTTTGGCGAAAAAATTCGCGCGGCAGTTGCAAGGCCGTTTTTCCTTGCCGGTGTTTGAAGTGGATGAACGTTACTCGACCACCGAAGCGAAAAGCGATGGCGCTAAAGATGTCGACGCGGCTTCGGCCTGCGTCATACTGGATCAATTTTTAAGAAACCTCAGCCCATGAGCACTGGCCACTTGTCATTGGACGCACAAGCCTTATACGCGCAGATGTTGCAGGATTTGCGCGAGCGTGTGCCTGCATCTGCGCACTTGGTTGGCATCACTTCGGGCGGTGCATGGTTAGCTGACCAGCTGCATGCTGACCTGAAACAGCAAACGCCTTTAGGTGTGGTGTCTTCCTCCATGCACCGCGACGATTTTTCCAAGCGCGGCCTGGCCGGCAGTGTGGCCACACATTTGCCTTTCCAAGTGGACGGCGCAGTCATCTGGTTGATTGATGACGTGCTATTCACCGGGCGCACCATTCGCGCTGTGGTGAATGAATTGTTCGACTACGGCCGCCCGGCAGCAGTGCATCTGGCAGTGCTGGTCGACAGAGGCGGGCGCGAGTTGCCTGTGCATGCGGATTACGCGGCCGCGCGTCTGACGCTGCCCGCCGGTCAATCACTTCGTCTGACCCGCAACGATGCCGGTCAGTTTGTTTTTTCGGTGGAGGGCAGTTGATGCTGTACAAACGCAATCCCCAACTCAATCGCAACGGTGAATTGATTCACCTGTTGTCCACCGAAGGTTTGTCGCGCGACATACTGACGCATATTCTGGATACGGCCAGTCAATTTGTCTCGGTGAATGACCGAGAAGTGAAAAAAGTCCCGTTGTTGCGCGGAAAGTCTGTGTTCAATTTGTTTTTTGAAAACAGCACCCGCACCCGCACCACTTTCGAGATTGCTGCCAAGCGATTGAGCGCCGATGTGTTCAATCTGGACATTGCGCGCTCATCCGCCAGCAAAGGCGAGAGCTTGCTCGACACCATCGCCAACCTGAGTGCTATGGCCGCTGATATTTTCGTGGTTCGCCACGGCGAATCCGGCGCACCGTATTTGATTGCCGAGCATGTAGCACCGCATGTGCACGTTATCAATGCCGGTGACGGCCGCCACGCACACCCGACCCAAGGCTTGCTCGACGCCTACACCATCCGCCATTTCAAAAAGAACTTCGCTGATTTGCGCGTCGCCATCGTCGGCGATGTGTTGCATTCGCGCGTGGCTCGTTCGGACATACACGCTTTAACGACGCTGGGCTGCGCCGAGGTGCGCGTGGTCGGCCCTAAGACTTTGGTGCCCAGCGATTTGTCGCAACTCGGAGTCAAGGTGTTTCACAACATCGAAGAAGGCATACGCGATTGCGATGTGGTCATCGCCTTGCGTTTGCAAAACGAACGCATGAGCGGAGCCTTGCTGCCCTCCAGCCAGGAATATTTCAAAAGCTTTGGCGTCACGCAAAGCCGCATGCAACTGGCCAAGCCGGACGCCATCGTCATGCACCCGGGGCCGATCAACCGGGGCGTGGAAATTGAATCTGCGGTGGTGGACGGGCCACAAAGTGTCATCCTCACGCAAGTGACTTTCGGCATAGCGGTGCGCATGGCGGTAATGTCTATCGTGGCAGGGAACGACGCATGAACATACTGATTCAACACGGACATGTCATCGATCCGGCCAGCGGCTTTAGCCAGTTGTCGGATGTCGCGGTGCAAAAAGGCCATGTACTGGCTATTGGACAAATTCCTGCAGACTTCAAAGCGGATCAAACCATTGACGCCACCGATTGCATGGTGATTCCCGGTTTGGTGGACGCATGTGCGCGTCTGGGTGAGCCGGGTCATGAACACGAGGGCATGCTCGAGTCTGAATTGGCCGCTGCGGTCGCAGGCGGCGTGACCAGCGTGGTCTGTCCGCCGGACACGCAACCGGTGCTTGACGAACCGGGGTTGGTCGAGATGCTGCAATTTCGCGCCGCGCGTTTGCATTTGTCGCGGGTGTTTCCGCTGGGTGCGCTCACGCGTGGACTGGCCGGCGAAAGCCTGACACCCATGGCCGAGTTGACACTGGCAGGCTGTGTCGGTTTTTCTCAGGCTGAACACGGCATGACGCAAACCCAAACCTTGCAACGCGCCATGCAATACGCAGGGACATACGGCTACGTGGTGTGGCTGCGGCCGCAAGACGTGCACCTGGGCAAAGGTGTGGCAGCCAGCGGACCGCTGGCTACGCGCCTGGGTTTGAGCGGCGTGCCGGTGGCCGCAGAAACCATTGCTTTGCACACCATCATTGATGTGATGCGCAGCACCGGCGCGCGCTTGCATGTGTGTCGTTTGTCTAGCGCCGCCGGGGTGGAATTGGTACGCCTGGCCAAAGCCGAAGGCTTGGCGATCAGCGCGGACGTCAGCATCCACAACCTGCATTTCACCGATAACGATGTCGGCTATTTCGATACGCGAGCGCGTCTGACGCCGCCACTGCGTCAACAGCGTGACCGCGAAGCGCTAAGCCAGGGATTGGCAGACGGCACCATAGACGTGCTGGTGTCTGATCACACACCTGTTGAAGGCGACGCCAAAGACTTGCCGTTTGCCCAAGCCGAACCGGGTGCGACGGCTATGGAGATGTTGCTCAGTGCCAGTTTGAAATGGGCCGATCAAAGTGGTGTCAGCCTGATGCGGGCATTGCAAGTGGTCACCAGTGCCCCGGCAGCCTTGCTCGGTGCGGCCGGTCAGGGACTGGGGCAATTGTCGGTTGGTGCTGCGGCAGATATTTGTATTTACAAACCCTCTGAGCAATGGCAGGTCGTACCGTCAGCTTTGCACAGCCAGAGCAAACACACGCCGTTTGCTTTTGACATGAACGGCAGTCTTATGCCTGGCAAAGTGCAGGCCACCTTGGTGGCTGGCAGGGTGGCTTTTGAGTTGAATTAATTAAAGTAGCGAATCAGCCCAGATGTTTTGCGCCCAATTCCACGCATACGTAGCTTCCAGCGAATTCGCTTCGCTGGACAAACCGCCGGACCCCGCAACAGTTTTATAGGTTTTTTCTTCAGCGTTGTACTGGTGCACCGAGGCCACATGCACCACCAGTTTGTCGTTGACATAGCTATAACAGGTGTTGGTCAGAAACGGTGTGTCGTTGATGTTCAGACCGGATAACTGCGCCACAATGGCAGACGCTGCCACCTTGGCGTGTGAGTTCGCCATATGCGCGGACTTGGGCATGGCCGGTGCGGCCAGGATAGCGTCGCCCAGAATGTGAATATCTTTGGCAGCGATAGATTCAAAGGTTTTGTAGTTAATACCGCACCAGCGATTATTGGCGGTGGCCAATCCGGTTTGCACGGCAATAGCACCGGCGCGCATGGCCGGCAACACATTCATGACATCGGCTTTCACCGAATCTTGGATATCAAAGTGTATGCTGCTGTTTTCAGTGTCGACAGAAGTCACCTTATGGTTGGGCCGGTACTCAATGATGCCCTTGTAATTGTCGTTCCAGAATTTTTTAAACAAACCCGCTTTGGAAGTGATATCCGGGTTGGCGTCGAGTATCAACACCTTGGATTTGGGTTTGGCTTGTTTGAAGTAATGCGCCACCTGACTGGCGCGCTCATATGGCCCGGGCGGGCAGCGGTAAGGCGCTTCAGGCACGGTCAAGGCGTAAACGCCACCATCGGGCATGGCTTCAAGTTGTTTGCGCAGCGCCAAGGTTTCCGGGCCAGCTTTCCAAGCTTGCAGAATTTGACCTTCGACATTGGCTTCGCGTAAGCCTTCTATGGTGTCAAACATCATGTCCACACCGGGGGACACAACCAGTTTGTCGTAGCCAATATTGGGGCCGTTGAGCAATCTGAGCGATTTTTTCTGCACATCGATGTCGATAACCCTGTCCCGCACCAGCGTGATGCCGTGTCGGGTCATCAGCGTGTCGTAAGGTGTGCTCAGATCGGCTAGCGTCTTGCTGCCGCCTATGACCAGGTTAGACATGGGACAGGAAATAAAACTGTTGTTGGGCTCGACCAGCAAGACACTGATTTTGTAGTCGGACAGCATGCGTATGTATTTGGCGGCCGTGGCGCCGCCATAGCCCCCGCCGATGACTATCACTTGTGTTTTGGCAGGCAAACTGGCTGCCGCCGCCCACAGTGATTGCATGGCCAGCGCTTGTGCGCCGCCAATGGCGAGTCCGGCTTGCAGCAGTTGTCTTCTTTTCATGGTCAGTCCTTAACGGGATAGCGCTGCAAAATAGTCGGCAATCGAAGTGATTTGTGCTTCGGTCAAACCCTTGGTGATCTGGTGCATGATGGTGGCGGGGCGACTGCCGTCCTTGAACGCGTGCATTTGCTGAACCATGTAGTCGCGCGGTAAGCCGGCAATCGAGGGAACAGCAGAGTCCTTGACTGCTCGGCCTTCACTGCCGTGACAGTTGGCGCACATGGCGGCATCGGTACGCGCGTGAAGCGCTTTAGATTCAGAGGTCTTGTCTTGGGCGAATGCCGCAAAACTCAGCAAGCCATACAACAGCCCGGCCAAAGTGACGGTGTGGAATCTGGAGTGCATAAAGTTCCCGGTGTGATTTTTAAAGTGTGGTTGACTTTAACTGTTTTAGAAAATTCATACCAATGCCAAAACCAAGGATGAGTCTTCTAAATAAGCATAGACGGTTTCACCGGTTTTGATCTGTTCATCTTCGGCGAAACCAATCAGACTGATATGGGGTGCAATTTGCAGACTGATTTCAGTGGCCTTGGCGCGCGAATGGCGCGTGACTTTGCCTTGAGCCCTGTTGGCGCCTGGTTTTTCTAACTGCAGGCGAGAGATGCGGACCGCAGTGGCTTTGCATAAAAGCATGATTTGCATGCCTGGCACCAAGTCCAATAACTGGGCACTTTCCTTGGTAATTTTAGCCACCCAAACCATGTCTTCACTGAGTTGCACTTTGACCCAAGCCAATGCGCCTAAAGTTTTGACCGCCATGACTTTGGCAATCAATTGGTTGCGCATGCTGGTGCGAAGCGCCAACGCCATGGAGGTTTGCGGCAGAGTGTTCTTGGCGTTGGCAGGAGCCATCTCCGCCAGCAGTTGCTTGCGCACAGTGCCCAGCTTTTGGGCGGCATCCAGCAATTGAACACCGGCGGGTGTCAACCGTGCACCGCCTCCGCCCGCACCACCTACGACTTTTTCAACCAAGGCCACACCGGACAAATTGCTCAAGGTATCAATCGCTTGCCAAGCGGCTTTGTAACTGACACCTGCTTGTCTGGCGGCTTGTGAAATAGAGCCGGCTTGCGACAGACTGCGCAATATGAGTAAGCGCTTGTCCGTGATGGCATGACCCAGCGCGTCTGGCAGCGGCGTAGCGTTTTTTTTAGGGGACACAGCTTGAATCCGGGACTGTGATACATTCGCTATTCCAAAAAAGAATAGCGAAAACGCTTTGAAAAAAAATCTTAGTCAATGTGTGTCAATGTCTTGGTAAAAAAACGAAATGAAATTTTTCACTGATATCCGCCGTTTGCTGCCGCCTGTTGCCATGATTCTAGGTCTGATCTCTGGCAACTCGTTATGGGCAGCAGATGAGGCAGATATTCAGCAAGCCACAGCGCCTGTGAAAAAACAGGACAAGCAAGGCAGCGTCAAACCCAATGGTTTGGGTCTGGTGTCGGCGGACGGCGAAAACAGCATCAACTTGACCGGCTTGGTTCATTTCGATGCCCGTGCGGTTCAGTCTGGCCTGCCCCATTTGAGCGACAAAGACAGCGCTTCTGTGGCGGATACGTTTGAATTCAGACGGGCGAGGTTGGGCGTGAATGGCACCATGTACGCCCATATCGATTACGAATTGATACTGAATGCAACAGGTACAGACACGAATGTGATGGATACTGGTTTTTTGAATTTCAATGCTAATAAGCAAGCGCAAATACGGGTGGGTCGGTTTAGACAGCCTTACTCGCTGGAGTCCATGACCAAAGATGCCAGCATTGACTTTCTGGAACGCTCGTATGGCGATCAATTGGGTCCAAATAAATTATTGGGCGCCATGGTCTGGGGAGAGCCTGTGCCTGGCATGACCTACGGCTTGTCGCTGGCGCAGGCAGGCTTTAATGAGGTGACCAATTCAGACCAAATAGGTGGACTAGGAACCGGTCGAATCACCATTAATTTGGGTGAACTCGGCGGCATGAAATCACAAGTGCTGCACTTAGGAGCCAGCACTAACCGTGGCAATTACGACATCACGCCAACGACCAGCTTGGATACCGGGTCGTCTGCTTCCACCACCACGCGAGCCACATTGCTGACATACCGAACCGAATCGCGCGGCCTGTCCAATGCCTACCGGGTTCAACTCACCGGTGAATCGCTGTCTACTGCAGTCTATGGCGGCTCTGCCAATGATGTCGCCAGCGTCAGCAAAAATTTAAACAACCTAGAGTTTGCCTACGCCAACGGTTCTTTCAAATACCAAAGCGAATATTCCAAAATGAGCTTGAGCGCTAGCTCACCCACGACCACCAGTTTGAGCGCTTACAACACCTTGACTGTCAGCACATCAACCTATTACCATGAGTTGGTCTACAACCTCACCGGCGAGCAATGGACCGACGCCTACAAGGGAGGAGCATTCATTGGCGTCAAGCCTTTGTCTAACTATCGCTTTGGTCAAGGCGGCACCGGTGCTTGGCAAGTAGCCGTCAGGTATTCGCGCTACACCGCCAATTACCCGGGAATAGGAAGCAGTGCAGGCGGCACCACAGGGACTTTGATTTCTACCGGAGGTCGGGCAGAGAATGCAGAATCAGCCCATACATTGACTTATGGATTGAACTGGTTGATCAACCCGAGTACCGCTGTGAAATTGAACTATGCCATGACGCACTTTGACCGGTCTGTGTATATCTTGAGTACCACCAATACCAGTACCGACACGGTTGAGAATGTCATTTCTTTGCGCACTCAAATCAATTTTTAATCTGTTGAAATATTCATTATGAAAAAGTATTTCTTTGCTTGGGTTATTTCAGTGATGCTGGGTTTGACGCCGTTGGCTCATGCGCAAAACGCCGCCATGGTGCGCGTGGCAGCAGCGTCTGATTTGAAGTTTGCTTTGGAAGAATTATCCGCTCGGTATGAAAAGCAAACCGGTCAAAACATCACGCTGGTGTTTGGCTCTTCAGGGCAATTCACCACGCAAATACTGCAAGGCGCTCCATTTCAAATATTCATGTCGGCCGATGAAAATTTTGTCTACAAACTCTCGGATCCAGGCAAGACCGCCGACCGGGGCAAGGTGTATGCGATTGGCCGCATTGGCGTCTTCACACCCAAGGGATCACCCCTCAAAGCCGACGGTAGTTTGAAAGACTTGGCGGCCAGCTTGCAAGACGGGCGCTTGCAAAAACTGGCCATCGCCAACCCCGAGCATGCGCCCTATGGTGAACGCGCCAAACAGGTGTTGCAAAACGCCGGGTTATGGAGCGCAGTGCAAAGCAAATTGATTTTGGGCGAAAACATTTCGCAGGCCGCGCAATTCACCTTGTCGGGTTCAGCGCAAGTCGGCATCATCGCGCAGTCATTGGCCGTGGCACCTGCGTTCGCAGACAAAGGGCGGTTTGATTTGATTGATGCGAAAAACCACCAGCCCTTGATTCAGCGCATGGTGTTGATCAAACCCGTGTCGGCTGCTGCACAGTTGTTTTACGATTACCTCGGCAGTGCACCGGCGCAGGCGGTGCTGTCGCGGTATGGCTTTGCCATGCCTTGATTCACAGGAGAACATCATCGATTGGCAAGCGCTTTCATTGTCATTGCAACTCGCAGCGGTCACGCTGGCTTTGTTGTTGCCCCCCGGCATGCTGCTCGCGCGTTGGTTGGCCTATACCGAGTTCAAGGGCAAATACCTGATTGAGGCTTTGGTGGTGTTGCCCTTGGTGTTGCCACCCACCGTGTTGGGCTATTATTTGTTGGTGTCATTCGGTGCGGCCTCACCCTTGGGTCAGTGGTTGTCACAGCAAGGCATCCAACTAGCGTTTCATTTCTCCGGCTTGGTTGTGGCCTCCGTGTTGTTCAATATTCCGTTTCTGGTGCAGCCTATTCAGCGTGCCTTTGAAGCCATTCCCGCCAACCTTGGTGAAGCCGCTGCCGTCAGCGGTTTGAACGCTTGGCGCATTTTCTGGCGCATAGAACTGCCGCTGGCCTGGCCGGGTGTGTTGTCGGCCATGGTGTTGACCTTTGTGCATACGCTGGGTGAGTTTGGTGTGGTGCTGATGATGGGCGGCAGCATTCCCGGTGAAACCAGAACCCTGGCTATTTCTATTTACGATCGTGTCCAGGCGTTTGATTTTGAATCTGCCGACCGCATGGCCTTGCTGCTGTTGCTGTTTTCGCTGCTGGCTGTGGCCGCATCCTTTTTTGCTACGGCAAGACTGGGCAGACGCAGATGAACACGCCACAAACCCTGGATCTGCAAGTCGATATTTCCCAAACCAACCCCATGCCTTTGCGCGGCAGTTTCAGTTGCGCCCCGGGGCAGATGCTGGCGCTGGTCGGTCCTTCGGGCGCCGGCAAAACCTCCATGCTTAGGGTGTTGGCCGGCTTGCTGCAACCTGAGAATGCCAAAGTCAGTGTTGGTAGCCACACCTGGTGCGATACCGCGCAAGGCTTACACATTCCGCCGCAACAGCGACGCGTTGGCCTTGTGTTCCAAAACTATGCCTTGATGCCGCACATGAACGCGGTTGACAACGTGGCCTTGGCGATATTGCACCTGCCAAGCGCGCAGCGCTTGCAGAAGGCGCGCGACTGGTTGCAGCGCATGGGCTTGACGCCCGAGCAACAACAGCGTTTACCGGCCTTGTTATCTGGCGGTCAACAACAGCGCGTGGCGCTGGCGCGTGCATTGGCGCGGCAACCGCGTCTCTTGTTAATGGATGAGCCGTTTTCTGCGGTGGACCAAATGAGCCGTCGCAGTTTGTACGGCTTGATCGCCGACTTGCGCCGCGATTTGCATATTCCTATCGTGCTGGTGACGCATGACTTGAACGAAGCGCGGCAACTCGCCGACAAGCTGGTGGTGATGGACGCAGGCGAGGTATTGCAAGAGGGCACACCGGCGCATATTTACCGCTCGCCGCGCAACGCGCGGGTAGCCGATCTGGTCGGTATACCGAATCGCTTTCACGGACGCTGGCTTGGCAGCCGCGGGCCACATGCTTTGCCTGAGGGCTTCGCCTGGCTGGAGTGGTTGCCGCATGCTGAAGCAAAAAGCGGGCTTGCGCTGGTGGTCAAGGACAAAGGCCGTTTAAAAACATGGGGTCAGCCCGTGACCTGGGTGATTCAAGGCGATGGCTTTCACGTCAATCCCTCATTGACGGACGATGCGACAACTGACAATCAGCGGCTTGTGTTGCACGTTCATGTCAGCGCATTGCGAAGCCTTGGTGAAATCTCGCTGGCCTCATTGACGTTGGCTGAACCAGCCGGTACGCAGTTGCAATTGACGCTGTCAGGCACGCAACGTCAAAACGTACAAACCGGCCAACAACTCACGGTCAGCATGGACTGTCGCTGGATACACGTGATGCCGGTTCGTCGTTGAATGGCCTGTCAGCAGCCTTCTTTTATTTCAATGTGTATTCGTAACTTAGGTGCAACACATAGCTCGCCGGGCTTTTGCCGTAGACAGGCAAATAGGAAAGACGCAAGCCTTGTTGCGAACCGAAGCCGTGTTTGAAACTCAACGCACCCATGGGCGCGTATTCATAAGGCATCTCCTGGGTGTAATAACCCGTGGCCACACTACCCATTAAAGAGACGGAATCCACCACCGGGTTGACCGGCAAATCCCATTCCCAGGCGTAGCCCAGGTAAAAAGTGTTGCGGTTCAAACTGTTGTCGTAAAAACCACCGGTGATTCCTTTGTGAACAAAGTACAGACCGTAGTTGTGATTGTTAAAGTCGCCGCCATCGTGATAACTCGGGCCGTGTATGCCGAAGTAATTGTTGTCTGCATGTGCCGGCATTTGCGCCAAGCCTGCAAGACTGATGAAAAGCGTTGATGCAAGTGTGTGGATACTTGCACGGCTTGTGGAAAAACGGCGGCGTAAAAAAACTGCGAAGGTGCTTGGCATGTCAATCTCCAGTGAACATGCCAAGCTTTAAGCAAGATAAAGTCCCGCCAATTGACGGTTTTTTCACAGCTGCTTGCGAAAGAAATCAGTTCGCGGTGCGCATCAGTAGCAAAGCATTCATTGAGACGCAGACCGTTTTTAGAAAACGGAAACAGATTCAGAAAATAATGGCACTCAGCCCTAGGAACACCGCTTGACGGTGTAATGTGTCAAACCTTAATCAGCGCAAAGCTGCCGGTTGAAGCGATGCGCGGTGCAAGCTCAGGGATTGCGCGACGAGTTCAGTGAGTTCGCCGGTATGGCCTGCATCTATGCCTTCAAACAATTGGAGTCGCATGCGCGGTTCCCAGAACTTGCGTATGTGGGTGGCGATGCCTTCCATGGCTTCGTTTCGGTCCGGGTAGGCTGAAAAAAACTCGCCGATTTGGTTGGCCATGTGAACCAGGTTATGGATGTCCATGTGTTTCTGTCTCTTTGGATTCGATGGGAACAGTGGTTAAAAACCGTTCGGGGTAGCTGTAAGCAGTGAAGCTGTCGCCGCGGACCTGACCGGCGAGCAGCAGGTTGTGGGAAAGCGCTATCTCAACGGCCAGACGTGTTGGCGCTGACACAGCAGTCAGAGCGCCTGCGCCGGATTGGATGGTTTTTTGCACCATCTCAAAACTGGCGCGGCTGGTGATACAGATAAATCCTTGCGTTGCATGGATGCCTGCTTTGGACATGGCGCCTATCAGTTTGTCCAAGGCGTTGTGACGACCGACATCTTCACGCACTGTTTGAATGACTCCGTTCATATCAGACCAGGCGGCGGCGTGGGTGGCGCCAGTTTGCAATTTCAACGGTTGCAGTGCGCGCAAGCCTGCGTGCGCGCGTTGCATGGTTTGGACATCAAGCTGCACCTTAGGGGCTTGCGACAGTTTCAGTTTGACCTGATCAAGGCTGTCGGTACCGCACAAGCCGCAACCGGTGCGCCCGGCCATGCTGCGCTTGCGTTCTTTCAAACGTACTTCGCATTGGGCGGCTATATCAATTTGTAGTTCAATGCCTTGCGCTTGTTGGATGACTTCAACACCATACAGTTGCGAGGCTTGGTCAATCAAACCTTCACTGAGTGCAAAACCAAGGGCAAAGTCTTCTAAATGCAAAGGCGTGGCCATCATCACCGCGTGTGAAATGCCGTTGAACACCAGAGCCACCGGCACCTCTTCAGCCAGATGTGCTCTTGATGCCAATTGCATGTTCACTTGCCGACCACCTCAAAGCTTTCGGCTTGCGCTTTGGCCAGCAAATCCAACTGTGTTTTGTTGAAACGCTGGTAGTTTTGTTGCCACTCAGAAGGTTGGCTCACCGCCACCACTTGCACCGCAGTCACTTTGTACTCTGGGCAGTTGGTCGCCCAGTCGGATGCATCTGTGGTGATCACGTTGGCACCGGACTCGGGGAAGTGGAAGGTGGTGTAGACCACACCGGCTTGCATGGCCTCGGTCACCCGGGCACGCAACACCGTGCGTCCAGAGCGGCTCTCAATGCCAACCCAGTCACGGTCTTTGATGCCGCGCTCTTCAGCATCATGCGGGTGAATGTCCAAGCGATCTTCATCGTGCCACTGGTTGTTGTCGGTGCGGCGAGTTTGCGCGCCCACGTTGTATTGCGACAAGATGCGACCCGTGGTCAGCAGCAACGGGAATTTGCGCGTGACTTTTTCTTCAGACGCCACGTATTGTGTGGGGAAGAACTTGCCTTTGCCGCGCACAAAACCACTGACGTGCATGATGTCAATGCCTGCGTCTGCGGTGTCCGCATTGCAAGGCCATTGCAAGCTGGTGTGCTGATCGATCTTCTCGTAGCTGACACCGGCAAAGCTCGGTGTCAAAGCCGCAATTTCTTTCATGATGTCTTGCGGATGCGTGTAGTGCATGTCGTAGCCCAGCGCTTTCGCCAGTTTGACAGTGACTTCCCAGTCAGCCAGGCCCGCCATCGGAGGCATGGCTTGACGCACGCGCGAAATGCGGCGCTCGGCGTTGGTGAAGGTACCGTCTTTTTCCAAGAAAGAGGAACCCGGCAAAAACACATGCGCGTATTTGGCGGTTTCGTTCAGAAAAATGTCTTGCACCACGATGCATTCCATGGCGGACAAAGCGGCGGCCACGTGTTGTGTGTCCGGGTCGGATTGCACGATGTCTTCGCCTTGGCAATAAAGCCCAAGGAAAGAGCCGTCCATGGCCGCATCAAACATATTGGGAATACGCAACCCCGGTTCGGGGTTGAGTGTCACGCCCCAAGCGCCTTCAAACAGAGTGCGCGTGGTGGTGTCAGAGATATGGCGGTAGCCGGGCAACTCGTGCGGGAAACTGCCCATGTCGCAAGCGCCTTGCACATTGTTTTGGCCACGCAAGGGGTTGACGCCCACACCTTCGCGTCCGACCATGCCGCAAGCCATGGACAAATTGGCAATGCCCATGACCATGGTCGTACCTTGTGAATGCTCGGTCACACCCAGGCCGTAGTAAATCGCTGAATTTGGACCTGCTGCATACATGCGGGCAGCGGCGCGCACTTCAGCGGCAGGAACACCCGTGACGCTCTCAAAAGCCTCGGGTGAATTTTCGTGCTTGGAGACAAACTCGCACCATTCGTTAAAGCTCTTGTCGTCACAACGGTTGGCTACATAGTCTTTGGCAACCAAACCTTCGGTGACCACCACGTGTGCCAGTGAGTTGATGAGCGCAACGTTGGTGCCGGGCTTCAAGGCCAAATGGTGTTGCGCTTTGACGTGCGGGCTACTGACCAGATCAATCTTGCGCGGGTCAGCGACGATGAGTTTGGCGCCATCGCGCAGACGGCGTTTCATGCGGGACGCAAACACAGGGTGTGCATCCGTGGGGTTGGCGCCGATGACCAGCAACACATCGGCGTGCTCCACCGATTTGAAGGTTTGTGTACCGGCTGATGTGCCAAAGGTTTGTCCCAAACCATAGCCGGTGGGTGAATGACAAACGCGCGCACAAGTGTCGACGTTGTTGGTGCCAAACGCGGCGCGCACCAGTTTTTGCACCAGATAAGTTTCTTCGTTGGTGCAACGCGAGGAAGTGATACCGCCGATCGAGTCTTTGCCGTGTTTGGCTTGGATGCGTTTGAACTCGGAGGCCGCATGGTTGATGGCTTCGTCCCAGCTGACTTCTTGCCATGGGTCGGTGATCTTGGCGCGAATCATCGGCTTGGTGATGCGGTCTTGATGCGTGGCATAGCCCCAAGCGAAACGGCCTTTCACACATGAATGCCCTTCGTTGGCTTTGCCGTCTTTCCAAGGCACCATGCGCACCACGGTATTGCCCTTCATCTCGGCTTTGAAGCCGCAACCCACACCGCAATAAGCGCAAGTGGTGATCAGGCTGTGTTCGGGTTGGCCTAGTTCAATGATGGATTTTTCTTGCAGTGTGGCGGTGGGACAAGCCTCGACGCACGCACCGCAGGACACGCATTCGCTGTCCATGAACGGCTGGTCTTGTCCGGCTGATACGCGGCTCTCAAAGCCCCGGCCTGAAATGGTCAATGCAAACGTGCCTTGGGTTTCTTCGCAAGCGCGCACGCAGCGGTTGCACACAATGCATTTGCTCGGGTCGTACGTGAAGTAAGGATTGGATTCGTCCTTTTGCATGTCGCAATGGTGGTCGCCTGCTTGCGCGCCCACGCCATAGCGCACATTGCGCAAGCCCGTCACGCCCGCCATGTCTTGCAATTCGCAATTGCCGTTGGCGCTGCAGGTGAGGCAATCCAGCGGGTGGTCGGAGATGTACAACTCCATCACGCCTTTGCGCAGGTCTTGCAACTTCGGGGTTTGGGTGCGCACCACCATGCCGTTTTCTGCGGGTGTGGTGCAAGAGGCTGGGTAGCCTTTGCGTCCATCGATCTCCACCAAACACAAGCGGCAAGAACCGAAGGGCTCTAGGCTGTCGGTCGCGCACAACTTGGGCACTTGTATGCCGGCGTCAACCGCAGCACGCATGAGCGAAGTGCCTTTGGGTACGCTGACCTCATAGCCGTCGATATACAGACTGACGGTTTCTTCAGAGGTGCGCGCAGGTGTGCCATGGTCGCGTTCTTGTTTGAGGTACATCAACATGGTGGACTTTCTTAAGATGCTGTGGATTCGGCTTTTTCCAGACCGAAATCAGCGGGGTAATGTTTGAGTGCTGACAACACCGGGTAAGGTGTCATGCCGCCCATGGCGCACAGGCTGCCGTGCAACATGGTGTCGCACAAATCGCGCAGCAAATGCACTTGTTGTTCTTTGTTGGATGCAGTGGCGATGCGGTCAATGGTTTCCACGCCGCGCGTGGAACCGATGCGGCACGGCGTGCATTTGCCGCAGCTCTCGAGCGCACAAAACTCCATGGCGTAACGCGCGAGTTTGGCCATATTCGCCGTGTCGTCGTGCACCACGATACCGCCGTGACCGACCACCAAACCGAGTGCTGCATAGGCCTCATAGTCCAAGGGCACATCCCATTGCGACTCGGGCACATACGCACCCAGCGGCCCGCCGACTTGCACCGCTTTGATCGAGCGACCACTGCGACTGCCACCACCGAAATCAAACAGCAACTCGCGCAATGTCAGACCGAATGCGCGCTCAACCAAGCCGCCATGTTGGATGTTGCCGGTGATTTGAAACGGCAGCGTGCCGGTGGAGCGACCCATGCCGAAGTCTTTGTAAAACGCCGCACCTTTGGCCATGATGATGGGCACAGTCGCCAACGTGATCACGTTGTTGATGACTGTGGGTTGACCGAACAAACCCTCAATGGCAGGTAAGGGCGGCTTGGCGCGAACGATGCCGCGTTTGCCTTCAATGCTCTCGAGCATGGCGGTTTCTTCACCACACACGTAGGAGCCAGCAGCTTTGCGCACATGCAAATGAAATGCTTTGCCGCTGCCCAACACGTTGTCGCCCAGATAGCCTGCGGCTTGCGCCAGACTGATGGCGGTGGTCATGGTGGCAATGGCGTGCGGGTATTCGGAACGGATGT